>OGDN01000349.1_pt1 | contig 97107 bp, 94 predicted proteins | sample 1570271 | NCBI WGS metagenome assembly OGDN01 (sample SAMEA4384481, study PRJEB24528) | human gut metagenome | reverse complement strand
CCTGCCAACAGCTACGGCGTCGAGCCCGGAATGCATTACTTTGATGCAGAGGGCAGGATGACTGCCTGATTCGACGCCATATAGTGGCTTGCGAACATTTGAAAAGTACGGGGCTTCACGGGCACCGTGAAGCCCCGTACAAATTTGAATACTATTGAGCGCGGAGTGGGCTATAACCGGAGCATGGTTTTGCAAAATGCGACCGCAGATATATGCGTATTGGCTGATGACGATATGACATTCGTAGATGGCTACCCACAGATCATGGAAGGGGCGCTTGAGGAATGTCTAAGGCCGATGTGCTGATTTTCAACCTGATTGAGAAACGGCCTCGACGCTATATAAATACGAAAATAAAACGGATCCACAGGTATAACTATGCGAAATACGGCGCGGCGCGGCTGGTGATCCGGCGTCAGCGAATCATGGACGCGGGGATCACCTTCAGCACACTGTTTGGCGGCGGAGCGCGCTATGGATCCGGTGAAGATACCATTTTTGAAGGAATGCTTAGATAAGGGGCTGCGGCTGTACGCCGTTCCCTATGCGATCGCTGAGATAGATCAAGATGCCGCATCCAGCTGGTTTACAGGGTATACCGAGAAGTACTTTTATGATAAGGGCACGCTGTATGCCAGTCTGTATCCGCGGATATGGAGGATGATCGCGGTAAGATTCCTGCTCCGGCACAGCAACACCTATAAGGGTCACATGCCTTTTTGGGCAGCCCTGAAGAGTATGCTGCGTGGCGGAACAGATTTTCCGGCGGAGAGAAAGAGGTATGGCGAATGCGGTTCAGCATAGTTGTTCCCGTGTACAATACAGAGAAGCTTCTGGGGGACTGCGTAGGCTCAGTCCTGGCGCAGACCTACACAGATTGGGAATTGCTGCTGGTGGACGATGGTTCCACAGATGGAAGCGGGACGCTGGCGGACTCCTTTGCCAAGCTGGATGGACGTATTCATGCGTATCACCAAGAGAATACCGGACAATTTTTTGCCAGACGCGCCGGGATCGACCGGGCAGTGGGGGACTATGTTCTTTTTCTGGACAGCGACGACACATTCACAGACGACTGTCTGGAGAAAGTTGATGCAGCGCTAAGACGACAGACGGCGGATATTGTTATGTTTGCCGGAAAAATTATCAAAGACGGACAGGAGACCGGCGGATATATCGGCAGGATATCCGAGGAGGCTTGCAGCGTGCAAACGGACTGGCTCAAGGAAAAGCTGATCGCGTCGCATGAGTTGAATTCTTTATGGCTGAAGGCATATCGGAGGACGCTGTTTGAAGACGACCACCACGATTACGCCGCCTTTAGAGGGGTGCATTGCGGAGAGGATAAGGCACAGCTGCTTTATCCGGTAACACGCGCCGGGAACATACTATATATCCCGGACAGCCTTTACCAATACTATCACCGCGAAAACAGCATTATGCATGGATTTGCGATCGGTACGATCCAAAGAATGATGGCAAATGAGATGTATTCACTGCTCTATCAGTATATGCAGGAGTGGGGGATGGACAGTCCCGGATATCAGAAGCAGGCTGGGGTATATTATCTGAGAAATTATCTGTCAGTTTACTTTGAACTGCGCAAGCGCTGTGTCACGCGGCAGGAGCGGCGGGAATTCCGGTGCTATCCTTGGAAAACGGCTGTCGACAGAACGGCTCTCCGCTATTGCTTCAGCAATGCGCTTACTGCAAAGGAAAAGATCAAGCTGCTGGCGGCGGTACTACATATATAACGGGAGACGCAGACAGATCCATGAATGAGCAGGAAAAGAAGTCAAGACGGAATATTGTTACCACACTGGCCAGCCAGATTGTTGCGACAGCCTGCGGGATCGTTGTACCCCGCATACTGATCGGCTCCTTCGGTTCGGAGGCTTATGGCATCTCTGTCTCCATCACGCAGTTTCTGTCCTACATTACCCTGCTGGAGGGCGGCATTGGCGGGGTAGCCAGAGCGGAACTGTACGGTCCTCTGGCCCACAAGGATCAAAGAGGAATCAGCACGGTTTACCACGCGGTGCGGCGTTTTTTCTACTATGTTGCCGCGTTCTTCCTTATATACAGTCTGGCGCTGGGCGTGTTCTACTACGACATTGCCCGGGTCACGATTTTTTCAAGGCTCTATGTTTTCGGCCTCGTTCTGGCCATCGGGCTGACGACGCTGGCCAAATATATGGGCGGACTGGCGAATCTGACATTGCTCGCCGCCGACCAGAAGCAGTATATCAACAACGTGATCACGATCGGCATCACGCTTATCAATACGCTGGCAATCGTCATCCTGACGGGAAACGCGTGTGACCTGATCTGGGTGAAGCTGGGCAGCAGCCTGATTTTTGTCGTTCGTCCGTTGCTGTATGCCGTCTATGTAAAAAAACACTATCACCTCCCCAAGATGGGAAAGGGCGAAGCGGTTCTTACACAGAAATGGACGGGAATCAGCCAGCATATTGCATACTTTTTGCACACCAACACGGATGTTGTCCTGCTGACGCTGTTTGCAAACGCCCGGCTGGTCGCGGTATATGCCGTATACAGCATGGTCGTCAGCAGCATCCGGGCGATTGCAGAGGCTTCTGTGGGCGGTATGGAGGCGGCCTTTGGCGCGCTGATCGCAAAGGGGCAGATAGAGGCGCTTCGGAAGGAATATTACCGCTATAAGGTATTGCTCACCGCCGTTACGACGGCCATGTTCTGCTGCGCAGGCATTCTGATCGTACCCTTTGTGCGGCTCTATACAAGCGGTATAACAGATGCGGATTATATGCAGCCTGTATTTGCGATTATCCTGCTGACGGCGGAGGCTGTCAATTGTCTGATCCTGCCGTGTGCCAGCCTGCCCATTGCGGCAAACCACATCCGGCAGACGAAATGGGGCGCTTATGGCGAGGCGGCGATCAACATTCTCCTGTCCTGCCTGCTGATCCAGTGGGATCCGTTGATGGGCGTTGCACTGGGAACCCTGATCGCGACCCTTTTCCGGGGCGTGTTTTATATAATCTATTCATCGCGGTATGTCCTCCGTGTTCCAGCGTACAGGAGCATACTGGTGCTCTTGGGCACCCTGCTTCTGTTGGAGGCCGGTATTTTAGGAGGGGATTACCTGATCGCCCGTGTGGAGATCGGGAACTACCTCCAGTGGATACTCTGGGGCGCAGTTACATTTGCTGCTGTTTCTGTACCCATAGGCACCGCTGCGTATTTTGGCATGAAACGGCGTTCCTGAGGGCTTCGCAGCAGAGAGCGGAGAGAACGACATCGATTGAGGGAGCTTGAACGGCAGATGAAACGTGTGCTGATCGTAAATAACAATATGCACATCGGCGGTGTGCAAAAAGCGCTGCTGAATCTGCTGCAGACGCTGCATGCCGACTATGATATTACGCTGCTTTTGTTTTATCGCGGCGGCGCGCTGCTCAACGAAGTGCCTTCGGATGTCCGCGTGTGTGCTGCAGACGGTGCGTTTCGCTATTTTGGCATGACGAAAAACGATGTATCGACGGTTCGTGACCGGCTGCTGCGCGCGTTTTGGGCAGGGATGACGCGCGTGCTTGGAATGCCCATCAGTACACGGCTCGCCTGCTTGCTGCAAACGCGCATACAGGGGTTTGATGCGGCGATCTCTTTTTTGCACAGCGGGGGTGCACATACGTTTTATGGCGGGTGCAATGCGTTTGTCCTCAACTGCGTGGATGCGGAAAAGAAGATCACATATCTTCACTGCGATTATGGACAGATTCGTGCCGCTTCGACGTATAATGCCGATCTCTACCAGCGGTTTGACGAGATCGTGGCGTGCTCCGACGGCTGCAGGCGCGCGTTTTTGGATGCGCATCCGCAGCTTGCAGGCAAAACGTGTGTTATTCCGAATTTTCAGAATGATGCGGCGATTGTTCGCTTGGCAAAAGCGCAGCCGATCAATTTGGACCATGGACGGCTGAATGTTCTGACTGTCGCCAGATTCGGGCGCGAAAAGGGGATCCTGCGCGCGCTGCATGCAGTGGCCGCACTGGGGGCACAGCGCGGCGGGCTGCGTTACTATCTCATCGGAGACGGGCTGGAGTATGCCGAGGCACAAAAGACCATAACGGAGCTGGGGCTTGACGATACAGTCATTTTGCTTGGCGCGATGGAAAATCCATACGGCTATATGCGGGCGGCGGATGTGCTCCTGATCCCATCTTTTTCAGAGGCCGCACCGATGGTCATCCATGAGGCCGCCTTGCTTGGTACACCGATTTTAACGACCGAGACCTCATCTGCGGTCGAGATGGTGAAAGACACGGGCTTTGGCTGGGTGTGCCCCAACACGCAAGCGGGTATCACGCAGGGGCTGCGGCGACTGCTGGATGAACCGCAGATGCTGCAGACGCAGCGCGAGGCACTTGGCGGAGTTGCGTTTGATGTGACAGCGGCAAAACGTAAATTTTCGGAGTTGATCAACGGTTATGATGAAGACACAACTTGATCACGGCGGTGTTGTAAGGACGGGCATTGGCGGTGCCGGTACGCTGTTTGGCTGCCTTTTGATCGCGCTGCTGCTCTGCATTGTGCAGATCAGCGGGAGCAAGATGCTGATTGCGGCCTGCTTGGTTGCTTTTTTAGCCTTTCATTTTTGGTCATGTTTTCAAAATGACGCTATGTGCGTGCTGCTGTTTTTTCTCCCATGGAGTCCGCTTTTGCGGATGGACCGCAGCAGCATCTCGTTATTTACCATTGCATTGCTTGTGACATGCTTGTATTATTGGCAGAGAGACGGTTTTCGTCTGGCGCTGTATCAGATCCTGGTGACGGCATTTCTCGCGGTCACGACGCTGATCGCAAAGGCGATCCGCTCGAACCCCATTGAGAATCACTATCTGTTCTTTTTCATGATGCTTCTGCTGTTCCCGTGCGTGGCAAAGGGGCTTTCCGGCGCAGTCAGTTTTTCGAGACTGACCCTGTTTTTTGCCTGCGGCATCATTGTGGCCGCGCTTTCCGCCCGACAGATCGCGGCGTATCCGAACATTTCTCAGTACATCAAAGTAGATTCGTATCTGAAGATCACGCGGCTTTCCGGCTATTACCGTGACCCGAACTTTTACTGCGCGCATATTACCGCCTGCCTCGCCGGCGTCCAGCTGCTCATGAGCAGGGAACGGCGGCGCAGCCGGCAGATCGTCTGGATCGGCGTTATGATGGTTCTTGTCTACTGCGGGCTGCTCTCAGCCTCGAAATCTTTCGTGGTCGTCTTGGCCTGCCTGTTTCTTGTCTGGGTTCCGGTCCTGCTCACCGGAGGTCATGTGAAAAGAGGCATCGCCATCCTTGCGGGCGTTGCGTGCGCAGCAGCGGTCATGCTTTTGTCCGCAGCGGTTCAGGACCTGCTGCGCATGGTGATGTCCCGCTTTTCGTATGCGGCCAACGTTTCGGATCTGACGACGCACCGGTCGGAAATATGGCGGATGTATCTGCATGACCTTAGCTACGATCCCGTGCTGATGCTGCTCGGTTCCGGCTTTACCAGCGTCACGCTTAGAATGAAGGCTTCGCATAATACCATCATTCAGGGCGTGTTCCAGTTTGGCCTGATCGGGCTTCCGGTGCTGTGTGCGTGGCTGGTAATGACGCTCAAGCGAGCAAGCGGCGGGAGCGGTTGCCGGAAAAATGCCTTTTTGCTCATGTGTGTCGGTGTTGTGCTGCCGTGGATGGCGCTGGATATTTTGTTTTTTGATGAATTTTTCCTACTGCCTGTCTATGCGGTGATCGGCGCCGGCTATGCGGCGTCGGGTAGTGAACAGATCGACGGAAATGCTGTGAACTCTGCGGAAAGGGCGAGGTGATCGTATGCAGATCATTTATGAACTGTCCTGGCTATGGACGCTGCTGGGCATTGCGCTCGCGGCAGCGGCGGTCTGCGTGGCCGCCGCCGCGCTGATCGCGCGGGCATCGCAGAAGCGATTGGGTAAGAAAACGGCCGTGCTGATCGGCGTCGCGGCATTCGCGCTCGCCGTTGTGGTCGTCATTCTGCTTGCCCGCACGGCGATGCCGCTTTGAGCGAAAGGGAGACATACCATGCCGCTGCAGATCGTCAGAAACGACATTACACATATGCAGGTCGATGCCATCGTCAACGCCGCAAACGCCTCGCTCTCAGACGGCGGCGGTGGGGTGGACGGCTGCATCCACCGCGCCGCCGGTCCGGAGCTGCTGGCGGAATGCAAAGCGCTCGGCGGCTGCGCGACCGGGCACGCGAAGCTCACGAAGGGCTATGCGCTGCCGTGCCGGTATGTTATCCACACGGTCGGGCCGCGCTGGTGCGGCGGCGCGCACGGAGAGCGAGAGCTGCTCACTGCCTGCTACCGGTCGTCGCTTGCGCTCGCGCTGGAGCACGGCTGTGCGTCGGTCGCGTTTCCGCTCATCGCCTCCGGTGTCTACGGATTTCCGAAGGATCTGGCGCTCAGGACGGCGATCGATGCCATCGGCGATTTCCTGCTTGCGCACGATATGACCGTCTACCTCGTCATCTTTGACCGCAAGGCGTATCAGATCGGCAGCAAGCTGTTTGCGGACATCACGGCATATATTGACGACCGCTATGCCGCGGCGCGTGCGGATGAGCGCGGTGCACGTCAGCGCCGCGTGGAGGCGTATCCGGTCTGCGGCGCATCCGTGTGCATGCAGGCGGATGCAGCGCCGGCGCCGCGCGCCGTCGGAGTGCAGCACCCAGGCGCGCTCAAAGACGCACTCGAGCAGCTCGACGAGAGCTTTTCCGAGATGCTCCTGCGCAAGATCGACGAGCGCGGCATGACGGACGCGCAGTGCTACAAAAAGGCGAACATCGACCGCAAACTCTTTTCGAAGATCCGCTCGGATAAGGGCTATAAGCCCTCCAAGCCGACGGTCATCGCCTTTGCCATTGCTCTGGAGCTACCGCTTAATGAGCTGCAGGATATGCTCTGCAAGGCGGGTTTTGCGCTCTCGCATTCGAATAAGTTTGATATCATCGTGGAGTTTTTCGTCGCGCATGGCAACTACAACGTTTTTGAGATCAACGAGGCGCTGTTTGCGTTTGATCAGAGCCTGATCGGCGCGTGACGCAGCGTGTCCGGAAAATGTCGCCTGCCATGCGACCGGACAAAGCGCATACTGTCGTAAGATATGACTGTAAGGCAAAGCCAAACAGTCATATTTTTTATACGGAGGTATGCAGCATGAAAAAGAACCTGACGGAGATCGTATTCATCCTCGACCGCAGCGGCTCTATGTCCGGCTTGGAGGCGGATACCGTCGGCGGGTTCAACGCCATGATCGCAAAGCAGAAAAGAGAGCCCGGTGAGGCGCTGATCTCGACGGTGCTCTTCGACGATGAGAGCGTTGTCATCCACGACCGCGTACCGGTGCAGAATATCGCACCGATGACGGAGCGGGATTACTATGTGCGCGGCTGCACGGCGCTGCTCGATGCCATCGGCGGTGCGATCCACCACATCGGTAACGTCCACAAGTACGCAAGAACCGAGGATGTACCGGAGCACACGCTCTTTGTCATCACGACCGACGGTATGGAAAACGCCAGCCGCCGCTATGACAGCGAGCGGGTCAAACAGATGATCGAACGGCAAAAGGCGCGTCACGGCTGGGAGTTTTTGTTCCTCGGCGCGAATATCGACGCCGTCGAGACGGCGGGGCGCTTCGGCATCGGCGCGGATCGCGCGGTCAACTACCACGCCGACCGCGCGGGAACGCAGCTCAACTATGAGGTGCTGAGCGAGGCAGTGTCCGCCGTGCGCTGCAGTGCGCCGCTGGGTGCAGCATGGAAGGAGCGCATCGACGAGGATTTCCGTGCCAGAAAGCACGGCGGGAAACGCTGAGCCCGCTCTGCGGCGCAAAATGCACACGGCCGCCGGATTTTTTCCGGCGGCTGCACCGCTTCTTTCCGGCACACGCTTGCGCAACGGGTGCAAAGGCGGTATGATAGATGCACCGATATTGAAAAACGGAGGAGAAACTATGAACATTGCTGTCATCACCGGCGCATCCGCCGGCATCGGCCGTGAGCTCGTCTACGCTGTGGACAAGGACGCGGAATATGACGAGATCTGGGTCATCGCCCGCAGAAAAGAGCGGCTTGAGGAGCTGCGCGGCAAGTGCCGCAATCCCATCCGGCCGATCGCGCTCGACCTCTCGGATCTGAGCAGCATCGACGCCTATCAGGCGCTGCTCGAGCAGGAGCAGCCCGAGATCCGCATGCTGGTCAACGCCGCCGGCTGCGGCGTGTTCGGCCCGTTTGCCGAGGCGGACCGCAAGAAGCTCATCTCGAGCGCGCAGCTCAACTCGCTCGCACTCACGGGCATGTGCCACGCGAGCCTGCCGTATATGCATTCCGGCAGCAATATCATCAACATGGGCTCGAACTCCGCCTGGCAGCCCGTGCCGTTTCAGGCAGTGTACGGCGCGAGCAAGAGCTATGTTCTGAGCCTTTCCCGCGCGCTCGGCCGTGAGCTGCGTCCGCAGGGCATCCATGTCATGTGCGTCTGCCCCGGCTGGATCAAGACGGAGTTCCAGCAGGTCGCGCACCATGATGAGTTCATCCGCTACGTGGATAAGTGGTATGGCCCCGATGAGGTGGCGGCGCAGGCCATGAAGGATCTCAAGAAGAAAAAGAGCGTCTCCATTCTCGGTCACCCTGTGCGCCGTCAGGTGCGTCTGGTCAAGCTCCTGCCGGTGGATACCGTCATGGACATCTGGTGCAAGCAGCAGGGCATTGAGTGAACGCGGCTTTCCGTTGATGATGTACTAACCCCCAGCCTGTCTGCATACACTTCTGTTATCGGGGGTGATGTGCATGAAACGCTGGAAGGTCTACGGCTGTGCGGCGGTGTTTCTGCTGCTGACAGCGGTGAAGATGATCGCACCGGCGGCTGCTGCGGATGCGCGCGCGGTGCTCGTTCCGGCCATCGGTGCGGACGACGATTACCGCGCCGTATTCGCCGAGATTCGCAGCGCGTTTTCGACCGCGCAGGTGGGGGAACAGGATGCGCGGCTGCAGCCGTATCTGCCGGAGGTGGATATGTCCGCATGGGCGACGCCCGCGCCCGAGCCCACGCCGACACCGCAGCCGACTCCTGAGCCGACTCCTGAGCCGACGCCGGAACCGACGCAGAGCCCGGAGCTGCAGGCCGCCTTCGCCGCGCGCGAGGCATTCCTCGACGCGCAGGCGGTCTATTCCGGCTATGCCGTCCCGGCGAACGTCAGCTACGCGGTCAGCGAGCTGCCGTTTGCGCACGGCTCTCCGGTCGCGGGCTACACCTCGTCCGGCTTCGGCTACCGGCTGCACCCGCTGGAAAACAAGGTCAAATTTCACTACGGCACAGACTTCGCGGCCAATTCCGGCACGACGGTCTGTGCCTTTGCTGACGGCACGGTGCTCGCCGCCGGGCAGAGCGAGGGGTACGGCAACTATGTCAAGCTCGGTCATGCGGGCGGCTATGCAACGCTCTACGGTCACTGCAGTAAGCTGCTCGTGCGCGCCGGTGAGACGGTGACGCTCGGTCAGCCGATCGCGCTCGTCGGTGCGACCGGCAAGGCGACCGGACCGCACCTGCACTTCGAGCTCATACACGACGGGTATTATTATAACCCGGAGTTTTACCTTGCAGCATGAAGCGCCGCCGCTTTTCACTCGAGGTGCGCCCGGGGGCAGTCGTGCTGCTCTCCGGGCTGTATTTTTTGCTGCCGCTGCGCTGGTGTGCGCGTCTGGCGCTGACCGTGACGGTGCACGAGCTCGGGCACGTCGCGGCGCTGATCTTGTGCGGCGCGCAGGTCTGCGGTCTGCGTATGGAAGGCTGCGGTCTTGTACTGCGGTGCACGCCGACGGAGGGCGCGCTGCGCACGGTCACGGCGGCGCTGGCAGGCCCGGCCGCCGGTGCGGGACTGTTTTGCATTCTGCGCGGGCTCGGCTATATCGCGTGTGCGGAGCTGAGTCTGCTCTTTTCGTGTGTGAATCTGCTGCCGGTGCTGCCGCTTGACGGCGGGCGCGCGCTGTATGCCGCGCTCTCGGCTCTGGCGGGGGAGCGTGCGGCGGAGCGGACGCTCGACGTGCTCGGCCTGGTGCTGCCGGTCGCGCTCATGGTGCTCGGCCTGGCACTGTTTGCGCGCGGATTCGGACTCGCACCGGGGGTGTTCGGCGCGTGGCTGGCACTTTTGCAGCCGGGAATGACTTGCCAAGGCGCACAACATGATGTAAAATACTCCTACTATCAAATGTAGGAGTGTAGTATGGATCAGCGATTGGAACGCATCCTGCCGCGCGTGCAGAAGCCCGCGCGCTATACCGGCGGCGAGTACCGCCAGATCATCAAGGACAAGGCAGAGGTGGACCTGCGCCTCGCTTTTTGTTTCCCGGATATTTATGAGATCGGCATGTCGAACATCGGCATGCGCATCCTCTATGCCACAATGAATCAGATGCCCGGCGTCTGGTGCGAGCGCGTGTTTGCACCGTGGGGCGATATGGAGCAGGAGATGCGCAAGGCTGGCATCCCGCTCTACGCACTTGAGAGCGGCGACCCAGTGAGCGATTTTGACGTCGTGGCGTTTTCCCTCGGCTATGAGATGGCGTATCCCGCCGTACTCAATATGCTCGACCTCGCCGGCATCCCGCTGCGCAGTGCCGACCGTCCGGAGCTGACGCCGCTGGTCATGGCGGGCGGCACGGCGTGCAGCAACCCCGAGCCGATGGCGCCGTTTTTCGATCTCATGATCATCGGTGAGGGCGAGGAGGTCAATAACGAGGTGCTCGAGCTGTTCCGGCAGGCGCGGAAGTCCGGCTGGAGCAAGACGCAGTTTCTCGAGGCAGCAGCCAAGATCCAGGGCGTGCTCGTTCCGTCGTTTTACGTTCCGCACTGGAACCCGGACGGCACGCTGCACGACCTGACGCCGACGCACGGCGCGCCTGCGCGCGTGACCAAGCGCATCATTCAGGATCTTGACGCCTGCTATTATCCGACCGATCCCATCGTCCCGAGCACGGAGATCGTGCACGACCGCGTGAACGTGGAGCTCTTTCGCGGCTGCATCCGCGGCTGCCGTTTCTGTCAGGCGGGGTATGTCTATCGCCCGGTGCGCCCGCGCAAGCCGGAGACGATCATCCGCCAGGGCATCGAATCGCTCAAAAACACCGGCTATCAGGAGGCGACACTGCTCTCGCTCTCGAGCAGCGACTACCGCCCGCTCGACGAGGTGTGCGACGGGCTGCTGGAATACTGTGAGCCGCGCAGCATGAGTCTCGCGCTGCCGTCGCTGCGCGCGGACAACTTCTCCATGGACATCATGAGCCGCCTGCAGAAGGTACGCAAGGGCGGCCTGACCTTCGCGCCCGAGGCCGGTACGCAGCGCCTGCGCGATGCGATCAACAAAAACGTGCGCGAGGAAGATCTGCTCCATTCCTGCCGCGTCGCCTTCGAGGGCGGCTGGAACGGCATCAAGCTCTACTTCATGCTCGGTCTGCCGACGGAGACGGATGAGGACGTGCTCGGCATCGCGGAGCTGGCCAATCAGGTGCTGCACACGTGGCGTATGTACGCGACGAACAAGGCGCGCGGCGTGCGCATCACGGTCAGCACGTCCTGCTTCGTGCCGAAGCCGCACAGCCCCTTCCAGTGGGAGCAGCAGGTGACGATGGACGAGTACAAACGCAAGGTCAACCTCCTGCGTGAAAACATCAAGGCCAAGAACGTGACCTACAACTGGCACGATCCGGATACGAGCTTTGTCGAGGCCGTGCTCTCACGCGGTGACCGGCGCATTGCCGACGTGATCGAGGAGGTCTGGCGCCGCGGCGGAAAGCTCGAGGCATGGGGCGATTACTTCTCGTTCGAGCGCTGGATGTCCGCCATGGATGCCTGCGGCGTCGATCCGATGCGCTACGCCTGCCGCGAGCGCGGCAAGGATGAGTTTCTGCCGTGGGACATCGTGGATATGGGCGTGCGCCGCGCACACCTGTGGCACGAGCGTGAGCAGGCATATAAGGCCGAGCTCTCGCCCGACTGCCGCAAGCAGTGCACCGGCTGCGGTGCGCTCTCACTCATGACGGAAGGGGGCAAGTGCGATGCCTGAAAAGCTCAGACTGCGGTTTGAAAAGACCGGCCGCGCGATCTATATCTCGCACCTTGACCTCATGCGCACGATGCAGCGCGTGTTTCTGCGCGCCGACTGCCCGCTGAAGTACTCCGAGGGCTTTAACCCGCACGCACTCATTTCCATCCTGCTGCCGCTGTCCGTCGGCGTAGGAAGCGTGTGCGAGCTGATGGATTTCCAGCTGCGTGAGGACGTGGATCTCGCCGCGCTTCCCGAGCGGCTCACGGCGGTCATGCCCGAGGGCATCCGCGCGCTCGAGGCATATCCGGCCGGACGCAAGGTGCGCGAGCTCAAGTGGCTGCGTGTGACCGGCCGCTATGAATATGACCGTGCAGAGCCCGCAGAAATGGCGCAAAAGCTCAGCGCGTTCTATGCGCGCGACGCCATCGTCATCACCCGCAAGACCAAGCGCGGGGAGGGACAGATGGACATCGTGCCCGCAATCGCGGAGCTGCACATCCGCCCGGAGGACACGTGCGTGACGGTCGAGGCCGTCGTCTCCGCGCAGGAGCCGACGCTCAACCCCGACCACCTCGTCGCGGCGCTGCAGCAGCTGGCGCCGGAGCTGGCGCCGGATTTTGCGGCTTTTACCCGGCAGGAGGTTTATACGGAAGATATGCAAATTTTCCGCTGAAAACACTTGCAATCTCAGAAAAGATGTGCTATCATCTTATGGCTTGTGCGAAACAGTGTTTCGCAAGATAACGACGGTCCGCTGCCGAGACCGGCTCTGTCCACCGGTATGAACGTCTGATAAAGGAAGGATTTCATTATGGATCTCATCAAAACTCTGACCGCGCAGTACATGAAACCCGAGCTGCCGGCCATGCGCGTCGGCGACACCGTGCGTGTCACTGTCCGCGTCAACGAGGGCAACCGTGAGCGTACGCAGGCCTTCGAGGGCACCATCATCGCCAAGAAGCACGGTGGCATCAACGAGACGATCACCGTCCGCCGCATCTCCTACGGTGTTGGCTGCGAGAAGGTTTTCCCGGTGCACTCTCCCACGATCGTGTCCGTCGATACCGTTCGCCGCGGCAAAGTCCGCAGAGCCAAGCTGTACTACCTGCGCGACCGCGTGGGCAAGAGAGCCAAGGTCAAAGAGCTTATCTAAGTGGATACTGCAAAAAAGAGGCTTCGGCCTCTTTTTTGCATTTTCCGGGCAGTTTCACGGTGCGGTGTGAAAAGAATTCACACAATTATGGTTGCCGAAAACGGGTCTGAGCGTGTATAATGTAGTTTACGAATTTTTGACACCGAGGTATTGAGAAATGGACAGCAAAAATCCCAGCGGCGCCAATACCCGCGCCGAAGTGTATGACTGGATCCAGTGCATCATCTTTGCGCTGGTGTTCTGCGTGCTGCTGTTTGTGTTTGGCGCGCGCATGGTCAATGTCGTCGGACACTCCATGGTGCCGACGCTTGAGCAAAACGACAAGGTCATCATCTCCAACCTGTTTTATCACCCCAAGCAGGGGGATATCGTTGTGCTGCGCAAGCAGACGCTCATGGACGAGCCCATCGTCAAGCGCATCATTGCGACCGAGGGGCAGACTGTGGACATCGACTTTGACGACGGTGTCGTCTATGTGGACGGCAAGGCGCTCGACGAGCCGTATGTGAACGCGCCCGTGCACGACCGTGAAAACTTTGAGGGCAAGATCACAGTGCCGAAAGGCAGTGTGTTCGTCATGGGCGACAACCGCAATGCTTCCACCGACAGCCGCGACGCGCGTCTCGGCTGCGTGGACACACGCTATATCATGGGCAGGGTGTATTTTACGCTCTTCCCGGTCAAGAATATCGGAGTCGTGAAATAATATGGCGCAGGATTTTGAAAAACTGAATATACAGTGGTTTCCGGGGCATATGACCAAGGCGCAGCGCATGATCGAGGAGCACATGAAGCAGGTCGACGCCGTGTGTGAAATTCTCGATGCGCGCATCCCGATGGCGAGCCGCAACCCGGACATCGACCGTCTCGCGGGCGATAAGCCCCGCATCGTCGTGCTCAACCGCACCGACCTCGCCGACCCGAAGGCGACGGCGCGGTGGCGCGCCGTTTTTCAGCGGCAGGGCATGACCGTGCTCGAGACCGACAGCCGCAGCGGCAAGGGCGTCAACGGCTTTTCCGGTGCGGTGCGCACGGCACTGCACGATAAGATCGAGGCGTATGCCGCCAAGGGGCAGGTCGGGCGCGCGATGCGTGTCATGGTGCTCGGCATCCCGAATGTGGGCAAATCCACGTTTATCAATAAGGTGGCGCGGCGCAAGGCAGCCGCCGCCGGCGACCGGCCGGGCGTCACGCGCGGCAAGCAGTGGATCACGGTCGATCAGGGACTGGAGCTGCTGGACACGCCGGGTATCCTCTGGCCGCGCTTTGACAGTCAGGAGGTCGGCGAGCTGCTGGCCATTACCGGCGCGATCAAGGCAGAGGTGCTCGACCGCGAGACGCTGGCGGCAAACTTCATGCTCCGGCTCGCGCGGTATTATCCCGATGCCGTGGAGCAGCGCTATAAGTTCCGCCCGGACCCCGCGTGCAACGGCTTCGAGCTGCTGGAGCAGGCGGCGAAAAAGCGCGGCTTTCTCATCTCCGGCGGGGAGTATGACCTCGAGCGCATGGCGGGCGTTCTGCTCGATGAATACCGCGGCGGCAAGCTCGGCCGCATCACGCTTGAGATGCCGGAGGCGGAAGCATGACGCAGGTCGATTTGTGGACACTGGAGGCAGAGCTCTGCACCCCCGACACGCAGCCGCTGTGCGGCGTGGATGAGGCCGGGCGCGGCCCGCTGGCAGGGCCGGTGTGCGCAGCGGCGGTGATGCTGCCGCCGGGGCTGGTGATCCCGGGGTTGAACGACTCCAAAAAGCTCTCGGAGAAAAAGCGTGAGGCGCTCTATGACACCATCCGCGCGCAGGCGCTCAGCTACGGCATCGCGTTTGCGACCGTGGAGGAGATCGAGGAATACAACATCCTCGGTGCGACGTTTCTGGCCATGAACCGCGCCATTGCGCAGCTTGCGCCGCAGCCGGGGCTTGCGCTCATCGACGGCAACCGCAGCACCGGCATCACCGTGCCGAGCCGCTGCGTCGTCGGCGGCGACGGCAAATGCGCCGATATTGCGGCAGCCTCCGTGCTCGCGAAGGTCACGCGTGACCGCTATATGCGCGACATGGCGCAGACTTACCCGCAGTACGGATTTGAAAAGCACAAGGGCTACGGCACGGCGGCACATTACGCTGCCATCCGGGAATATGGGGCGTGTCCCATCCACCGGCCGTCGTTCCTGAAGAAGATGCACTGATATGGCCGGTGCAGTCAAGGGAACGCGCGGCGCGTGGGGTGAGGATTACGCGGCGGCCTACCTGCGCCGGCACGGGTATCGCATCCTCGCGCGCAACTACAGCTGCCGCTTCGGTGAGATCGACATCATCGCCTCCGACCGGCACTATGTTGTGTTCGTGGAGGTAAAGCTGCGCGCGTCCGACCGGTTCGTGCGCGCAGGCGCGTATGTGACACCGGCAAAGCAGGCGCGCATCCGCACGGCGGCATCGCTCTGGCTGGCGGAACATGACACGCCGCTGCAGCCGCGCTTTGACGTGATCGAGATCTACGGCGATGCGGACACGCCGCGCCGCCAGCGCAGGATCAACCAGATCGAAAATGCATTTGAATAATGAGGGATCGGATATGAACTATTTCAGCACAAGAGACCATCAGCACATTGTTTCCGCCGCGCAGGCGATCGCCTGCGGCCTCGCGCCCGACGGCGGTCTGTTCGTGCCGGAGACGCTGCCGGAAGTGTCTGCGCAGCAGCTTCAGGCGCTGTGCGGCATGACGTATCAGCAGCGCGCCGTCGAGATCATGCGCCCGTTTCTGAGCGAATTCTCGGACGACGAGCTCTCGCACTTCACCGCCGCAGCCTACGGCGACCAGTTTGACGATGCGGCCGTTGCGCCGCTGCGCCGGCTCGATGATACCACCGCGTTTCTCGAGCTCTGGCACGGACCGACCTGCGCATTCAAGGACATGGCGCTGCAGATCCTGCCGTACCTGCTCACGGCGAGCCTGAAAAAGTGCGGCGAGCAGCGGCAGGTGTGCATTCTCGTCGCCACCTCGGGCGATACCGGCAAGGCCGCCCTGCAGGGCTTCGCCGATGTGCCGGGCACGAAGATCCTCGTGTTTTATCCCTACAGCGGCGTGTCGGAGATTCAGCGCCTGCAGATGGTCACGCAGACCGGCAGCAATGTCGCGGTCAGCGCGGTGCGCGGCAACTTTGACGATGCGCAGACCGGCGTCAAGCAGATCTTCGGCGACAAGGCGTTTGCCGATGCGCTCTCGCAGCGCGGCTGGTTTTTGTCCTCCGCCAACTCCATCAACTGGGGCCGTCTGCTGCCGCAGATCGTCTATTATTTCTCGGCATACTGCGATGCCGTCAACGGCGGCATGATCGCAATGGGAGATAAGCTCAACTTCGTTGTGCCGACCGGCAACTTCGGTGACATCCTTGCCGGCTGGTACGCAAAGCAGATGGGTCTGCCGGTGGGCAAGCTCGTCTGCGCGTCCAACGCCAACAACGTGCTCACGGATTTCATCCATACCGGCACGTATGACAAAAACCGTCCGTTTCACACCACGGCGTCCCCGTCGATGGATATCCTCGTGTCGAGCAACCTCGAGCGGCTGCTCTATTCGCTCTGCGGCAGTGACACGGAGGTCGCGGGCTATATGCAGCAGCTGCGCGAACAGGGGCGGTATACCGTTTCCGACGCGCTGCTCGCCAAGATCCGCGAGACATTTGCCGGCGGCTGCTGCAACGACATCCAGACGCGCGAGAAGATCGGCCGCGCGTGGCGCGACCATCGCTATCTGATCGACACGCACACGGCCGTCGCCTACCACGTGCTCGATGAATACCGCCGCGAGACCGGCGATGCCGCCCCGGCGGTCGTCGTGTCTACGGCGAGCCCCTTCAAGTTCTGCGATCAGGTGCTGCGCGGCATCGGCGGCACGGCTGACGCCTTCGGTCCGGAGCTGATCCGCCGCCTGACCTGCGAGACACAGATCGATGCGCCCGCGCCGCTGACCGGCCTGGATGCGCGCCCGGTGCGCTTCGGCGGCTGTGTGGATCAGTCGCAGATGCTGCACACGGTGGACGAATTCCTGAAATAACGAAAGAATATGTAACGGACGGGGAGACCCGTCCGTCGGGTCAGAACGCCGCACTGCCTTTCTTGGTAAAGGTACTGCAAAACGTCTCATCCTTGCAGGAACAGGTGCCCTGCGTATTTTTGACCTGAATGTGGTTCGCGTGGCAGCGCTTGCCGTCGGCATTGTAGGCGCAGTTGCTCACATCGCACGCGACATTGTGCTCACAGCAGTCTTTGGTATGGTCGCTCATGATCGTGCCTCCAGATCAGATTCCGGCCTTGCCGGTCAGATCTATTGTGTGCGGCGGGGCGCGAAATATACGGAGGAACGCAAATGGCATTGTATGCGATCGGCGACCTGCATCTGTCATTGGGTGCTGACAAGCCCATGGACGTGTTTGGCGGGCCGTGGGAAAACTATGTGGAAAAGATCCGGCTCGGCTTCTCGGCGCTGCATGACGACGATGTCTGCGTGCTCTGCGGCGATCTCGCGTGGGGCATGACGATGGAGCAGGCGCTGCCGGACTTTCAGTTTATCGAGGCGCTGCCCGGGAAAAAGATCCTGCTCAAGGGCAACCACGACTTCTGGTGGAGCACGGCGAAAAAAGCCTACGATTTTTTCGAGGCACATGATATGCACACCATGGACATCCTGAACAATAACTGCTATTTTTACGGCGACTATGCCATCTGCGGCACGCGCGGCTGGTTTTACGAGGAGGCCAAGGGTGAGGCACATGACCGCAAGATCATGCTGCGCGAGGTCGGCCGGCTCGAGGCGTCGCTCAAGGCGGCAGGGGACAAGACCAAGCTTGTCTTTCTGCACTACCCGCCGAAGTATCTGGGCTATGAGTGCCCGGAGATCTTGGCGCTGCTCGATGCCTACCATGTGCCGCTGTGCTGTTACGGGCATATCCACAGCCGCGGCTGCCGAAGCGCCTTTCAGGGGATGTATCATGATACGGAGTTTCGGCTGCTGTCGGCGGACTACATTTCCTTTTGTCCGCGCAGGATTCTCCCGTGAAACAGGTGTTGATTTTGAGATGCGAATCTGTTATAGTATTTAGGCATGTTCTTTCATACCAATTTTTATGTACACAAGATACCCGGCGATAAATGATTTGAGGAGGAAATCCAATGAACATCCAGAACATCGAAAAGAAAGAAAAGAATATGGCGACCTTTGAGGTGAAGGTCCCGGCCGACGTGTTTGATAACGCGGTCAACGAAGTATATAAAAAGAACAAGAGCCAGCTCTATGTGGCCGGCTTCCGCAAGGGCAAGGCGCCGCGCGCCGTCATCGAGGGCATGTACGGCAAGGACGTGTTCTATCCCGAAGCCATCGAGACGCTGGCGCAGGAGGCTTTTGAGGCCGGCCGTGCCGAGTGCGGCTTTGAGTGCGTCGGCGCGCCCAGCCTGCTCGATCAGCAGATCAACGACGACAAGGAGCTCATCTACACCTTTGAGGTCGCCGTCTATCCCGAGGTCGTTCTCGGCCAGTACAAGGGCCTTGAAGTCCCCCAGAATCATGAGACGTTCGACGAGAGCAAGGTCGATGAGGAGATGCGGAATGTCCAGAAGCGCAACGCCCGTCTGATCGACGTTGAGCGCGAGGCGAAGCTGGGCGACCACACCACGATCGATTTTGCCGGCTTCATCGACGGTGAGCAGTTCGACGGCGGCACGGCTGAGAACTATGACATCGAGCTTGGCTCGAACACGTTCGTGCCCGGCTTTGAGGAGCAGATCGTCGGCATGAAGGCCGGCGACGAGCGCGACGTCGTCGTCACCTTCCCCGAGAACTATGTTGCGGAGCTGGCCGGCAAGGAGGCCACCTTCAAGGTCACCGTCAAGAGCGTCAAGGAGCCTGAGCTTCCGGAGCTGGACGACGAGCTGGCGAAGGATATCTCCGACTACGAGACCATCGCCGAGTACCGCGACCATGTCCGTGAGGATCTGGAAAAGCAGTTCAACGAGGAGCAGGAGTCCGATTACGCGACCCGCCTCATGAAGGCTGCCGTTGACAACATGACCGTTGAGATCCCTGAGCCCATGGTTCTGGCCAAGCTCGATGAGCAGCTGCGCAACTACATCTCCACCATGGGTGTCAGCCCCGAGCTCACCCGTGAGCAGGTGCTCGCCTCCATGGGCCTCGACGAGAAGACCTTCCAGGAGATCATGCGCCCGCAGGCCATGTTTGAGATCAGCACCGATCTGCTGCTCGATGCGATCGTCAAGGCAGAGAACATCGAGCTCGGCGAGGGCGAGCTCGACGAGATGTACCAGAAAATGGCCGACGAGTACAAGATGGAAGTCGACCAGATCAAGCAGTATGTCGACGAGAAGATCATCGTTCTGGATATGAAGCGCCGCAAGGCTGCCCAGCTCATCCGCGACACCGCGGTGGACAAGGAGCCCGAGGCGAAGGAAGAGCCCGCTGAGGCCAAGGAAGAGGCAGCCGAGTAATTCCCCGAAAGCTGTTTGGATTCCGGGCAGAACGGTTATGCTCTCTTGGATAAGCGAAACACCGAAAGGAGCGTACCATGAGTTTAGTACCGTACGTTGTCGAGCAGACCTCCCGCGGGGAACGCTCGTATGACATTTTTTCCCGCCTGCTCAACGACCGCATCATCATGCTGTCCGAGGAGGTCAATGACACCACCGCCAGCCTGATCGTGGCGCAGCTGCTGTATCTGGAGGCGCAGGATCCCGATAAGGACATCCAGTTTTATATCAACAGCCCCGGCGGCAGTGTGACTGCGGGTCTCGCCATCTATGACACCATGCAGTACATCAAGGCGGATGTTTCCACCATCTGTGTCGGCCTGGCTGCGTCGATGGGCGCATTCCTGCTCTCATCCGGCGCGAAGGGCAAGCGTCTGGCGCTGCCGAACTCGGAGATCATGATCCATCAGCCTTCCGGCGGCAGTCAGGGTCAGTGCACGGACATTCAGATCCAGGCACGGCAGATCCTGCGCATCAAGGATCGCCTTAATCACATCCTCGCGGAGAACACCGGCAAGCCGGTCGAGACCATCGCCGAGGACTGCGAGCGCGATAACTTCATGACCGCAGAGGAAGCACAGGCCTATGGTCTGGTGGACAAGGTCATCTATAAGCGATAATCTGTCAGGGGAGGGAACCGCCGTTCCCTCCCTGTTTCAAATGTAGAAAATGTGAGGTTTTTATGGCCAGAAATGACGAAAAGAAGAGCGTGCGCTGCTCTTTTTGCGGGAAACCGCAGTCGCTGGTAAACCGGCTTGTTGCCGGTAACGGCGTCTATATCTGCGATGAGTGCGTGCGCCTTTGCATGAGCATCATCGACGAGGGCTACGAGCCTGAGAGCGTCTCTACGGCACAGGTCACGCTCCGGCGCGACCAGCTGCCGAAGCCGGCTGAGATGCGCGCGACGCTCGACGACTATATCATCGGCCAGGACCGTGCCAAGGTGGTGCTGTCCGTGGCGGTGTATAACCACTATAAGCGCATTCTGCGCGGCGATCAGGACAATGACGTCGAGCTGCAAAAGAGCAACGTTCTGCTCATCGGACCGACCGGCAGCGGCAAGACGCTCTTTGCCCAGACGCTGGCCAAGATGCTCGACGTGCCGTTTGCCATTGCGGATGCGACCACGCTCACCGAGGCCGGCTATGTCGGCGAGGACGTGGAGAACATCCTGCTCAAGCTGCTGCAGGCGGCGGATTTTGACGTCGAGCGTGCGCAGCGCGGCATTATTTATATCGACGAGATCGATAAGATCGCCCGCAAGAGCGAGAACACGTCCATCACGCGCGACGTCTCCGGCGAGGGCGTGCAGCAGGCACTGCTCAAGCTGCTTGAGGGCACGGTCGCAAACGTCCCGCCGCAGGGCGGACGCAAGCACCCGCAGCAGGAGTTTATTCAGGTCGATACGACGAACATCCTCTTCATCTGCGGCGGCGCGTTTGACGGCGTGGATAAGATCATCGAGCGCCGCATGGACAAAAAGTCCATGGGCTTCGGCGCCGAGATCCAGAGCGCCAAGGAGCGCAACCTGACCGAGATCATGAAGAATGTGCAGCAGCATGATCTGCTGAAGTTCGGCATCATCCCGGAACTGATCGGCCGCATGCCGGTCATCACGGCGCTGGCGAGCCTCAGCCGTGAGGATATGGTGCGCATTCTCAAAGAGCCCAAAAACGCCCTGACCAAGCAGTATCAGGCGCTGATGCAGTTTGACGACGTCGAGCTGGAATTTGAGGATGAGGCGCTGGGCAGAATTGCGGATAAGGCGATCGCGATGGAGATCGGCGCGCGCGGCCTGCGCAGCGTCATGGAGGGCGTCATGACGGATCTGATGTATTCCGTGCCGTCCGACCCGACGATCAGCAAGATCACCATCACCGCAGCGTGCGTGGACGGCACCGAGCCGCCGCGCATCGAGCATCGGGAGCAGTGAGCCGGCGCTGACTGCACCCCTGTACCCCTGAGCGAAAGAGGAATCTGAATGGATAACACAACTTCTATGGATCATGTGGAATTTACCGACCGGCGCAGCCTGCCGATGATGGCGCTGCGCGGCCTGACCGTGTTCCCGGGCATGATGCTGACCTTTGAGGTCGAGCGCAGTATGTCCATCGCGGCGCTGAACATGGCCATGAGTGACGATCAGATCATTTATCTGGTGCCGCAGATCGACATTGCGACGGATATCCCCACCCCGGAGGACGTCTACGGTGTGGGCACGGTTTGCCGCATCAAGCAGATGATGAAGCAGCCCGGCAGCAAAACCGTCCGCGTCATGGCCGAGGGCATCGAGCGCGGCCGGACGCTGGCCGTGCGCACCGATATGCCCTGTTTCGTTGCGGAGGTCGAACCGATGCCGGACGTCGCCGAGCGCAAGACCGCGCGGATCGAGGCGCTCATCCGCCATTGCTGCAACCTGTTTGATGCCTATGTGACCGTGTCCGGCAATATGGCGCCGGAGTCGGTCATCACGGTGCTCGGCAGCACGAACGCCGGCTTTGTGTCGAATTTTATCGCGCAGCACGTATTTCTGCGTCCAGAGCAGAAGCAGGAGCTGCTTGAGCAGACGCGGCCGAGCCGCAGGCTTACGCTGCTGTCGAAAATGCTGCTGCATGAGACGAGTGTGCTCGGCCTGCAGCATCAGCTTGAGGAGGCGGCGCAGGATCGTCTCAACCAGACGCAGCAGGAGTATCTGCTGCGCGAGCAGATGAAGATCATTCAGGCAGAGCTCGGCGAGGCGGACGACCCCGACTCCGAGAGCACCGCCTATCGGGAGAAGATCCAGGCGCTGCACCTGCCGGAGGAGTCCGAGCAGCGCCTGCTCAAGGAAGTCGACCGACTCAAAAAACAGCCGTTCGGCTCGTCGGAGGCGTCCGTCATCCGCAATTATCTGGACATCTGCCTCGAGATGCCGTGGAACACCCGCACCGAGGAGCGGCTCGATGTGCGCGCCGCGCGCAAAGTGCTCGACGATGAGCATTTCGGCCTCGAAAAGGTCAAGGACCGCATCACGGAATATCTGGCCGTGCGCCAGCTCGCGCCCGATGTCAAGGGCGGCGTGCTGTGTCTGGTCGGCCCTCCGGGCACGGGCAAGACGAGCATCGCCATGAGCATTGCCCATGCCACGAACCGCAAGCTCTCGCGCATCTCCCTCGGCGGTGTGCACGATGAGGCGGAGATCCGCGGCCACCGCAAGACGTACGTCGGCGCGATGCCCGGCCGCATCATCAACGGTCTGACCATCGCCGGCAGCATGAACCCCGTCATGGTGCTCGATGAGATCGACAAGCTCGGCAGCGATTACCGCGGCGACCCGTCCTCGGCGCTGCTCGAGGTGCTCGACGCGGAGCAGAACGATCACTTCCGGGATAACTTCATGGAGATCCCGGTCGACCTGTCGGACGTGTTTTTCGTGCTCACGGCAAACACGCTCGACACCATCCCGCGCCCGCTGCTCGACCGCATGGAGGTCATTGAGCTCTCGAGCTATACCGATGAGGAAAAGCTCCAGATCGCAAAGCAGCATCTGCTGCCGAAACAGCGCAAAAAGCACGGTCTCAAGCAGGCGCAGCTGCGCGTGAGCGACGATGCCATCCGTGAGATCATCACGCTCTATACGCGCGAATCCGGCGTGCGTGTGCTTGAACGTAACCTTGCCGCCGTCTGCCGCAAGACCGCCAAGCGCATCGCGCTCGGTGAGTGCAAGAGCGTGCAGCTGCGCGCCGGCAGCGTGGCCAATTATCTCGGCCCTGCGCGCTACGAGCCGGAGCGTGTCTATGCGCAGGACGAGGTCGGCCTTGTGCGCGGCCTTGCGTGGACGTCTGTCGGCGGGGAAGTACTCGATGTCGAAGTCGCCGTGCTCGACGGCACGGGCAAGCTCGAGCTGACCGGCAACCTCGGCAACGTCATGAAGGAGTCGGCGCAGGCCGCCGTCACCTATATCCGCAGCCGTGCGCAGCTGCTCGGCATCGACCCGGAGTTTTATAAGAACAAGGATATCCACATCCACTTCCCGGAGGGCGCCGTACCGAAGGACGGTCCGTCGGCCGGCATCACGATCTGCATCGCGGTCATCTCCGCGCTCACGAACACGCCCGTGCGCCGCGATCTTGCCATGACGGGTGAGATCACGCTGCGCGGCCGTATCCTGCCGATCGGCGGCCTGAAGGAAAAGACGATGGCTGCCATGCGCATCGGCATCACGACGGTCATCATCCCGCGTGAAAACGAAAAGGATCTGGAAGAGATCGACCCGACCGTGCGCAGCGCGCTCAAGTTCGTCACGACCGACCATGTGGATAAGATCCTCGATGTTGCGTTCGGCCGCCGGTTCGCTGCGGCCGTCAAGGCGGCGCGTTCCGACGCGCACGCCGATACCGCGAACGTCAATCTGCGCCAGTGAGGTGAGCATATGCCGACCCTGAACCTGAATAAGGCGGAGTTTCTCAAGTCCGCCGTCAGCCCGTCCGGCTTTCTGACGGCTGACCTGCCGTGCATCGTCTTTGCCGGCAAGTCAAACGTCGGCAAGTCCTCGGTCATCAACCGGCTGCTCAACCGCAAAAATTTTGCCCGCGTCGGCTCGCAGCCCGGTAAGACCGTCCATGTCAATTACTTCTGCATCGACCGACGTGCGTACTTTGTCGACCTGCCGGGCTACGGCTATGCCAGCGTTGCCAAAACGGAGCGCGACCGCTGGGGTAAGCTCATGGAGGATTTCTTCGCTGACCCTGCGCGCATCACGCTCGGCGTCATGATCGTCGACGCCCGCCACAAACCCACGGCGGATGATGAGACGATGGCCGCGTGGTTTCATTCCACCGGGTGCCCGATGGTCGTCGTGGCCAACAAGTGCGACAAGCTCAAAAAGTCGGAGATCGAGCCGAATCTCGCGCGCATCCGCGCCACGCTGCTGCTGCCGGATGACGCGGTGCTGCTGCCGTTTTCGGCGGAAAAGGGTAACGGCCGCGAGGCGCTGCTCGGAGAGATCCTGCGTGCCGTTGGTTGAATCAAAAACGCTGTGCAGAGCGTGCGATTGCGCGCTCTGCACTTGTTTTTTTGACGGGGACTTGCTATAATGCAATTTTGTAGGAATGGGAGGTGCGTGCGTGAACACACTGCAATCGATCTGGAACGGGCTCGACTGGTCATATCTGCTCAATATCGTGCTGTCGGTCGTTCCGGCGCTGCTGTGCATCACGTTTCACGAGGTATCGCACGGCTGGGTCGCGTATCGCCTCGGCGATCCGACGGCGAAGGACGCCGGGCGTCTCACGCTCAACCCGCTCAAACATATCGACATGATGGGCCTGCTGATGATGGTCGTGTTCAAGTTCGGCTGGGCGAAGCCCGTACCGGTGAACATGATGCGGTTTCACAGCCCAAAGCGCGGCATGGCGCTTACGGCGCTGGCAGGACCGGTGTCCAATGTGCTGCTTGCGCTGGTGTTTCTGTTTCTGTACGGTCTGCTGTACCGGGCGCTGTACTCAGTACAGTTTCTGCTGGACATGATCTGGCTGACGGCGTACATCAGTCTGGCGCTGGCCATTTTCAACATCATCCCGGTCTCGCCGCTCGACGGGTCGAAGGTGCTCTTTGCGCTGCTGCCCGACGCGGCCTATGCAAAGCTGATGCGCTATGAGCGCTATGGGATGATCCTGCTGCTCGTGCTGGTTGCGAGCGGCGTGCTCGGCAAGCCGCTCACCACGGTGACGGAGGCCGCGTTTGACAAACTCTTTGTATTTGCGGAGTGGGGCTATGAACTTATCGGCATCTTCGGCTAAGCCGGGCGATCCAACTTATTTTCTCGAGGGCATCATCCACGACAAGAGCGAGATGGCGGATTTTGAAGGTCCGCTGAGTCTGATCCTGCTGCTGCTGTCGAAGAATAAGATTGAGATCCGCGACATCAAGATCTCGGACATCCTCGATCAGTATCTGGAGTACCTCAACGCCATGGAAAAGCTCGATCTCGAGATCGCGAGCGAGTTTGTGCAGATGGCGTCGTATCTGCTCTATATCAAGACGCGTATGCTTCTCACCGAGGAGAAGGAGGTCACGGAGCTTGAGCAGCTCATCGCCTCGCTCGAGCAGCTCAAGTGCAAGGATACGTATGCGGCGGTCAAGACCGTCACGCCGATGCTCGAGGCCGCGGCGCAGACCGGGCTGCACTATCTGTCGCGCCCGCCGGAGCCGCTGCCGAAGGCGGCGGGGGAGTACCGCTACCGCATCGAGGAGGCCGATCTTCTGCGCGCGCTGCTGTCCGTTTTTACGCGCGGCGGCGCAGCGTCGACGGATACGCTGCAGCTGGCAGCGCCCAAACGCATCATCTACAGTGTGCGCGATAAGTGCCGCACGCTCATTGACGAGCTGCGTGAGCGGGGGAGCATGCCGCTCAACGCGCTCTACGGTCAGTGCGCGAGCCGCAGCGAGATCGTGGCGACCTTTTTGTCCGTGCTCGAGCTGTGCAGTCTTGGCCACCTGATGCTCTCGGAGCAAAACGGCGAGTATGTCGCAAGCTTCACGGGCGGCACGACGGACGATATTCTGGAATCCATTGTTGAGTGAGAAATTTTATGGAACACGACGAATTGCTTTCGGTCATTGAGGCCATCTTATTTGCAGCGGGCGATCCCGTGCCGGCGTCGCGCATCGCGCTCGTCACCGGCGAGCAGACGCAGACGATCATCTCGGCTGCCAAGGAACTTGCTGCGGCGTATGAGGAAAACCGCTGCGGCATGCGTCTGGTGCAGATGAACGATTTGCTGCAGCTTTGTTCCGCACCGGAGTATGCCGACTACATCCGACGCACGCTCGAGCAGCGCAAGCCGCCCAAGCTCTCGCAGCCGGCGCTGGAGGTGCTGGCGATCGTGGCGTATTTTCAGCCGGTCACGCGCGCATATGTCGATCAGGTGCGCGGCGTGGACAGCGCCTACACGGTCACGACACTGCTGGAGCGCGGGCTCATTGAGTCCTGCGGCAAGCTCGATGCACCCGGCCGCCCGTCACTGTACCGCACGAGTCCGCTGTTTTTGCGCACCATGGGTATGCAGTCGCTCGACGAGCTGCCTGTGCTGCCGGATCTGTCGTCCGATGAGGGCGCGGAAAAGCTCGAGCAGGCCATCTCGGAGCTGCGCGGCCGCGGCGAACAGATGGAGCTGACCGACACGGAGGAAAAACCGACAGGGGAGTGATGCCGATTGACGGCCCTGTGGATCATCCTGGCGATCGCGCTGGCGCTGACGCTGCTGAATCTGCTGCCGGTCGGCGTGGATGCGGCGTACGCGGACGAGACGTTCTCGCTCGCGGCGCGCATCGGTCCGTTCCGGCTCCGGCTTCTGCCGAAACCGCCGGATGCAAAGCCTGGGAAGGCAAAAACCAAGAAACCGAAGAAGAAAAAAGAGAAGAAAAAGTCTGCGCCGCCGGACGCGCAGATGCTGTTCAATCTGGCAGAGCTCGGCTTGCAGGCACTCGATCGTTTGCGGCAGAAGCTGCACGTGCGGCTGCTGCGGCTGGTATTTGTGTCCGGTGCGCCAGACCCGTATGACACGGCTCTGGCGTTCGGCTGCGTCAACGCCGCACTTGGCGCGCTCACGCCGCTGGCTGAGCGGACGCTGTGCATCGACGAGCGGGACATTCAGACCGGCGTGGATTTTGACGCCGAGCGTCCGCGCATCGACGCACGCATCGTCTGCACGATCCGCATCGGGCAGATCGTCGCCGTCGCGCTGATATTCGGCGTCGGATATCTGAAGCAAAAGCTGCAGGCAAAGAAGGCTCGCGCCGCGCGTGCAAAGACCGCGCCGGACACGCAGGAAAGGAAGGTCAGCAATGGATAATCAAATCAGCGCAGTCATGACTGCGACTATGAGCAAGATCAAGGAAATGGTGGACACGAACACCGTCGTCGGCGAACCGATCACGACGCCGGACGACATCACGCTCATTCCGCTCTCCCGCGTCAGCTTCGCCTTTGCCAGCGGCGGGTCAGAGTTTCCGATGAAGGAGAACAAAAACGGCGTCGGCTGCGGCAGCGGCGCAGGCGTCAAGGTCGAGCCGATGGGCTTTCTGATCGTCAAGGACGGCAATGTGCGTATGCTCAACGTCATGCCGCCCGCCTCGAACACGTTCGACCGGCTCATCGACATGACGCCGCAGGTCATTGACCGCATCGACCGGTTCATCGACCAGCGCAAGGCCGACAAAGCATAATTCGCGCCCGGAGCGCACACAATAAGCACCGCCCGAAACTTCAAAAGGGTGGTGCTTGTTTTGAAACGGACGATATTTGCGCTCCTGTGCGCGCTCGCCATGCTCTTTCCGTGTGCGCCGCGCGCCTACGCTGCCGGGACGGACAATACGGCACAGGCCGCCATCGTTGTGCATCCCGAGACCGGAACGGTGCTCTATGAAAAGAATGCGGACGCACGCCTCGGCATCGCCAGCACGACGAAGATCATGACGGCGCTCGTCGTGCTCGAGCACTGTGCGCTCGGGGAATCGGTCGAGATCCTGCCGGAATACACGGCGGTCGAGGGCTCGTCGATGTATCTGCGCGCCGGAGAGACGTATACGGTCGAGGAGCTGCTCTACGGCATGATGCTCGTGTCCGGCAATGACGCCGCGCTCGCGCTCGCATGCCACACGGCGGGCTCGGTGCAGGCATTTGCAGACATGATGAACGATAAGGCGCGTGCGCTCGGCATGACCGGCAGCGCCTTTCAAAACCCCAACGGCTTGGATGCCGAGGGGCATTATTCCACGGCGCGCGACATGGCGGCGCTCACCTGTGCGGCCATGGCGAACGATACATTTTGTACCATCGTGGCCACCGAGCGCGCGACTATCGGAGGGCAAACGCTCGTCAATCACAACCGGCTGCTGCGCTGCTATGACGGCGCGATCGGCGTCAAGACCGGCTACACGAAGGCGTCCGGACGCACGCTTGTGTCCTGTGCACAGCGCGGCGCGACGCGCTTTGTCTGCGTGACGCTGTCAGATCCGGATGACTGGAATGATCACACGCGCCTGCTCGACTGGGCGTTTGAAAACTATGCGTATCGCGCCGTCGCCGGAGATACACCGGTCTATGCCGTTCCGGTGCTCTCCGGCACGGTGCAGGTCTGCGCGGTAGCACCGGAGCGGGAGGCTTATCTGCTCCTGCGTCCGGAGGACACGGTGACGCTCACGGCGGAGCTGCCGCGCTTCGCGTTTGCGCCGGTGCAGCAAGGGGCGCAGGCAGGCACACTTACGGCGGTGGGTCCGGCGGGGCAGAGCGTCACGGTGGCGCTGTGCTACCGTGATCCGGCGGCGCTTGACCCAAGCGTGAAGGCCACGCCGTTTACACGGCTCGGCCGCCTGTGGACGCGCGTCAGCCGGTATTTTTCCGCTTACTATCCTGAATTTTGAGGTGATGACCATGCAGCAGCGGCTGCAAAAGTGCATTTCCGAGGCGGGCGTTGCGTCCCGCCGCGCGGCGGAGACAATGATCTCCGCAGGCCGTGTGACCGTCAACGGCTGCGTTGCACAGCTCGGCGCGCAGGCAGACCCGGAGACCGACGTCATCTGCATTGACGGCCGTCCGCTGCCGTCCAAAGCGCCGAAGCGGTACATAATGCTCAATAAACCGCGCGGCTATGTCACGACGCTGCACGATGAGCACGGGCGCAAAACGGTGGCGGATCTCGTAGCATCATTGGGGGAGCGGCTGTATCCGGTCGGCCGGCTGGATCTGGATTCCGAGGGGCTGCTCATTTTGACGAATGACGGTGAGATCGCAAACTGCCTCATGCACCCGTCGCACGAGATCACCAAGACGTATGAGGTCGACGTTGCGGGCGGCGATCTTGCAGCGGCAGCAGAGGTCATGCACGCCGTCACGGAACTGGAGGGCTATCGCGTCCGTCCGGCGGAGGTAACGGTGCTCGCGCCTGACCGCCTGTCCGTCACGATCCATGAGGGACGCAACCGGCAGGTGCGCCGCCTGTGCGCGCTCGCGGGTCTGCGCGTGCTGCGCCTTGTGCGCGTGGCGGAGGGAGAGCTGCGCCTCGGCACACTCGCGCCGCGCCGGTGGCGGGAATTGACCGACAAGGAGGTCGCCTACCTAAAATCGCACCTTTGAGGCAAGGAAGTTTATGCAAGTTTTTCGCGCAAAAGTTGCAGATGTGACTTGCAAAATACCCGGCATTTGCTTAAAATATAAAAATACGCTGCGACATAGCAGCAAAAAATGCGTATTTGCAAGGTGAACATATGGAAATGGATATATTGTCTGTTTTGGAACATAAATTTCCCTCCTTTTCGAAGGGGCAGCGGACGATCGCGCAGTTTATTCTCAAGAACTATGATAAGGCGGCTTTCATGACGGCTGCGCGCCTCGGCGAAGTGACCGGCGTGAGTGAGTCGACCGTCGTGCGCTTTGCGGCCGACCTTGGCTATCGGGGCTATCCCGGCATGAAAAAAGCGCTGCAGGAGATCGTGCGCAACCGCCTGACCTCGGTCGAGCGCATCGAGGCGGCTGAGAGCACCATGGATGGGCATGATGTACTCAAAGCGGTGCTGCGGGCCGACATCAATAACCTTCAGGCCACGCTCGACGAGATCGATCAGGATTACTTCAATCAGGCGGTCGATATGATCCTGTCCGCAAAGCACATCTACATCATCGGCATGCGCACGTCCACGACGCTGGCTGGTTTTCTGGCGATCTATCTTAAGCTCCTGCTCGATGACGTCACCGTTGTCAAGGAGATCGCCGCGCGCGAGGTCTATGAGCAGCTGCTGCGCATCGGTGAGGGCGACCTCATCATCGGCATCAGCTTCCCGCGCTATTCCAAGCGCACGATCAGCGCCATGAAGTTTGCGCGCGACCGCGGTGCACGCTGCCTCGGCTTGACGGACGGCAAGGTCTCGCCGCTCAATGAGATCTCGGACGTCTGCCTGTATACGAAAAGTGAGATGGTTTCGTTCCTGGATTCTCTCGTCGCACCGCTGAGCATGATCAACGCGCTCATCATGGCGGTCAGCGCGCGCGACCGTGCGCGCACGTTCGAGACCTTCCGGGAGCTGGAGAACGTCTGGAAAGAATACGAGGTGTATGGAACCGTTGAAAGCTGATGTAGTCGTGATCGGCGGCGGTGCGGCCGGGTCCATGTGTGCGCTCACAGCGGCGCAGCGCGGGCTGAGCGTCGTGCTGCTCGAGCCGAACAAGATGCTCGGCAAGAAGCTGCGCATCACCGGCAAGGGCCGCTGCAATGTGACAAATAACTGCGACATCAAAACCGTGCTTGCAAACATCCCCGGCGACGGACGCTTTCTCTACAGCGCGCTCAACCGGTTCGAGCCGCGCGACACGATGGCGCTGTTTGAATCCCTCGGCGTGCCGCTCAAGACCGAGCGCGGCAACCGTGTGTTTCCGGTCTCCGACCGCTCGCACGACATCGCCAATGCGCTTGAGCGCGCCTATGCGCACGCAGGGGGGCGCGTTCTGCACGCCGCTGCGACCGATATTCTGACGCGCGACGGCGCGGTCTGCGCCGTCGTGACCACGGAGGGCACGATTGACTGCGGCGCGGCCGTTGTCTGTACCGGCGGCATGTCGTACCCGCTCACCGGCTCGACCGGCGACGGCTATCGCTTTGCGCAGCAATTCGGCCACACGGTCACGCCGCTGCGCGCCTCGCTCGTGCCGCTGGAATCCAATGACCCTTGGTGCGCCGAGATGCAGGGCTTTTCCCTGCGCAACGTGACGCTCACGGTCTATGATGAGCACAATAAGCAGGTCTATTCCGACCTCGGCGAGATGCTCTTCACGCATTTCGGTGTCTCCGGACCGCTGGTCCTTTCGGCAAGCGCGCATATGCGCGACTTCTCGCAGCACAGCTACCGCCTGTCCATCGACCTGAAGCCGGCGCTGGATGAAAAGAAGCTTGACGCGCGCATCCTGCGTGATTTTCAGAAATATGCCAACCGGGACTTTAAGAACGCGCTCTACGACCTCGCGGGTCATGCCATGATCCCGGTGCTTGTGCGCCTGTCCGGTATTCCGGAGGATACGAAGGTCAACACTGTCACGCGCGAACAGCGGCACAAACTCGTGGAGCTGTTTAAGCATTTCCCGGTCTCCGTGTGCGGTACGCGCCCGATCAGTGAGGCAATCATCACCTCCGGCGGCGTGTCGGTCAAGGAGATCAATCCCCGCACCATGGCATCCAAGCGGATGCCGGGGCTGTATTTTGCCGGAGAGGTGCTCGATCTGGACGCCTACACCGGCGGCTATAACCTGCAGATCGCGTGGAGCACCGGCTATGTGGCCGGCAGCGCCGTCTGCACATGACATGGAAAGGAATCAACGCTTTGGATACACACATTACCGTTGCCATTGACGGCCCTTCCGGTGCCGGAAAAAGTACGATCGCCCGCGCGGCTGCGCGTCGCTTTGGTCTGATCTATGTGGACACCGGCGCGATCTACCGCACCGTCGGTCTTGCCGGAGAGCGCGCCGGCGTGAACTGTTCGGATGCCGATGCCATGCAGGCGCTGCTGCCGGCGCTGCGCATCGAGCTCGTGTATGATGCGGCGGGAGAGCAGCGGATGCTGCTCAACGGCGAGGACGTTTCGGATACGATCCGTCTGCCGGAGGTGTCGCTGCTGGCCTCGCGCGTGTCGGCGCTGCCGGTCGTGCGCGCGTTCCTGCTTGATATGCAGCGCAGCCTTGCCCGCACGCAAAGCGTCGTCATGGACGGGCGCGACATCGGTACGGTTGTTTTGCCGGATGCCGGGCTGAAGATCTTTCTGTCCGCCTCGGCGGAGTGCCGCGCGCAGCGCCGCTGGCGTCAGCTGCAGGAAAAGGGCATTCAGGAGCCGTATGCCGACGTGCTGCGTGAGCTCGAGCAGCGCGACTATGACGATACGCACCGCGCCATTGCGCCGCTCAAGGCAGCGCCGGACGCCGTGCACATCGACACGAGCGAGCTCACGCTTGAGCAGAGCATTGACGCCGTGTGCGCAGCAGTCCGCACGCGCTTCGGACTGGAGGCGGACGCATGAGAGAGCTGCGCGTCGCCAAGTCTGCCGGTTTTTGCTTCGGCGTCAGCCGCTCGGTCAAAATGGCCGAGGAGATGCTCGCGGCCGAGGCGAACTGCTACAGCCTCGGCGAGCTGATCCATAACGACGACGTTGTGCAGCACCTGCGCTCAGAGGGGCTCACGGTCGCGGACGGACCGGAGCAGATCCCGCAGGGCGCGTCGGTCATCATCCGATCCCACGGCGTCAGCCGTGCGGAGTTTGAGGCCGTGCAGAGCACGGGCGCGACGGTGTATGACGCGACCTGCCCGAAGGTCAAGCGCATCCATGAGATCGTGGCGGAGGCCTCCGCTGAGGGGCGGCAGCCGGTCATCATCGGAGCCGCCGACCACCCGGAGGTGCGTGCGATCTGCGGCTGGTGCATATCCCCAATTGTGGTCAATGACGCCTCACAGCTCGCCGCGCGTATCGCTGACGGCACCATCGACTGTGCAAAACCGCTGACTGTTGTTATCCAGACGACCCAAACGCAAGAAAAACTGCTGGAATGTCAGAAAATTATAAAAAAAGAGTGTACAAACGCCAAATTGTTTGATACAATATGTGGTGCTACGTTTACACGTCAGACAGAGGCCGCGCAGATGGCCCGCAACTGCGATGCAATGGTCGTTGTCGGCGGCAGCCACAGTGCAAACAGCCGCCATCTCTACGAGATCTGCTGCAGTGCGTGTGCAAACGTGCAATTTATTGAAAACGCAGCGCAGCTTGATACAAGCGCGTTCGTACATGCGGATACGGTCGGCCTGACAGCCGGGGCCTCCGTGCCTGCATGGATCATTAAGGAGGTAAAACAAAAGATGAGCGACGAGATCCTGACTCAAGAAAATCCCATGGAGACTGAAAATTTTGATGAAATGCTGGAGGCATCTCTCAAGCCTATATATAATGGAGAAAAGGTAACCGGTACGGTCGTGGCCATTTCCGCCACCGAGATCAGTGTCGATATCGGCACCAAGTATTCCGGCTTCATCCCGACCAGCGAGTTCACCGACGACGGCATCAAGGTTGAAGATGTCCTGCACGTCGGCGACAGCATTGAGGCGAGCGTTGTGCGCGTCAACGATGTCGAAGGCACTGCGATGCTCTCCAAGAAGCGTCTGGACGCCGTGAAGAACTGGGCCGCCATTGAAGAGGCGCAGGAGAGCGGCGAGATCGTTGAAGGCAAGGTCACCGAGGACAACAAGGGCGGCATCGTTGTGTCCGTCAAGGGCATCCGCGTGTTCGTGCCCGCTTCCCAGTCCGGCCTGCCGAAGGACGCGGCCATGTCCGAGCTCGTCGGCCAGACCGTGCGCCTGAAGATCACCGAGGTCAACCGCGGCCGTAAGCGCGTTGTCGGCTCCATCCGCGCTGTCGCCCAGAAGGAGCGCCGCGAGCGCGCCGAGAAGATCTGGAGCGAGATCGAGGTCGGCAAGCACTATCACGGTGTTGTCAAGTCCCTGACGTCCTACGGTGCGTTTGTTGACATCGGCGGCATTGACGGCATGGTGCACGTCTCCGAGCTGAGCTGGAGCCGCATCAAGCAGCCGTCCGATGTGCTGTCCGTCGGCGACGAGGTCGATGTCTACGTTATCAGCTTCGACGCGGAGAACCACAAGATCTCCCTCGGCTACAAGGATCCCAACGGCAACCCCTGGACCAAGTTCATGTCCACCTTCCAGGTCGGCGACGTGGCGAAGGTCACCATCGTCAAGCTCATGCCCTTCGGCGCGTTCGCCGAGGTGCTGCCCGGCGTTGACGGCCTGATCCACATCTCCCAGATCGCCAACCGCCGCATCGGCAAGCCCGATGAGGTGCTCACCGTCGGCGACATTGTCGATGCGAAGATTACTGCGATCGACGAGGAGAAGCACAAGATCTCCCTGTCCATCCGCGCGCTGACCGCTCCCGAGCCGGCTCCGGTGCGTGAGCGCCCGGCCAAGAAGCCGATGGCTCCCGAGGCCGACGCCCTCGTCTATGAGATCTCTGCTACCGGTGAGGCCACCGGTAACATCCCCGAGATCGACTTCGACGATGTCGACGAGTAATTGGTTTTGAAAGCATCCCTGCACGAGCGTGCAGGGATGCTTTTTTGCTGCCCGCACCTTGCGCCGGGGCGTGTTTCTGATTATAATAAAACCATAACAACTGTGTATGTACATAACAGTAACGGAAAGAAAGGAGCGATCCTATGGCACTTTACGGGAAGATCAGGGCAAAGCTCGGCGGCAAGCCATTTTGCACGATGGTCGTACTGGCGGCAGGCTCGTCCAAACGTATGGGGCGCGACAAACTGATGATGGAGGTCGGCGGCATACCGGTGCTCGTGCGCTCACTGCAGGCAATGCAAAACTGCGCCGCGGTCGACGAGCTGATCGTTGTCACGCGCACGTCGCGCCTCGAGGAGATCGCGGCGCTGCGCGACCAATATGCCCTCACGAAGATGACGAAGGTCGTCGTCGGCGGTATGACGCGCGCCGAGTCGTCGCTGGCCGGCGTTCTGGCAGCGAGCAACCGTGCCACGCTCATCGGCATCCATGATGCCGCGCGCCCGCTTGTGACGGATGCGATCATTACCGATACCGTCTGCGCGGCGCAAAAGAGCCGTGCGGCCGCGCCCGGCATCCCGGTGCGCGATACGGTCAAGGTCACGGCCGACGGCATCATTACCGGCACGCCCGCCCGCTCGACGCTCTCCGCCATTCAGACGCCGCAGGTGTTTCAGGCGGATCTCATCAAGGCTGCGCTTACCAACGCCATGCGCAAGCATCTGGCCATCACGGACGACTGCTCGGCGGTCGAGCAGCTGCGCGTGAAGCCCGTCGTGACGCAGGGCTCAGAGGAGAACATCAAGATCACGACGCCGATCGACATCGAGCTCGCCGAGCTCATCCTGAGGAGGCGCGGCAAGGCATGATGCGCATTGGACACGGATATGACGTGCATCGCCTCGTCCGCGGCCGCAGGCTTATCCTCGGCGGCGTCGATATCCCGCACGAGACCGGCCTGCTCGGTCATTCGGATGCCGACGTGCTCACTCATGCCGTCATGGACGCGCTGCTCGGCGCGGCCGCCATGGGCGATATCGGTCAGCTTTTCCCGGACAAGGATCCCGCATTTGCCGGGGCGGATAGTCTGGCGCTGCTGTGCGAGGTGGTGGCGCGCCTGCACGCCGAAGGGTATACGGTGGGCAACATTGACTGCACGGTGCTCGCACAGGCGCCGAAGCTCGCGCCGCACATTGCGCAGATGCGCCGCAATCTGGCGCAATGCATGGATGTGGACGTTGATTGCATCAGCATCAAGGCGACGACCGAGGAGGGACTCGGTTTCACCGGCGCGCGCGAGGGTATTGCGGCGCACGCGGTCGTGTTGATCGAGAAACAGGCGTAAACGCCGGCGCCGCTCCCGCATAGAATGGTGCATCACCATGTGGGAGGGAGCTCATGATGCAGCGCTATTGTCTGATCCTGTGCCGGTCGCTGACCTATGCACAGCGGTCGTCGCGGGTGCTTGAGCGCGCGGGCATCACTGCCGTCGTGCGTAAAGCGCCGCTAAGCGTCTCCAAAACCGGATGCACATATTGCGTCAAACTGAAGGAAACCCAACTGGAACGCGCTCTGCCGCTCCTGGACCGCGCAGCGATCCAGCGGGGAAAAATCTATCGCCTGCTGGAAGACGGTACTTACCAGGAGGTGACGGTATGATCTATCTGGACTCGGCGGCCACGAGCCTGCTCAAGCCGCCGTCGGTGGCACGCGCAGCGTCGATGGCCATACGCACGATGGCGAGTCCCGGCCGCGGCGGACACAGCGCTGCCATGCGCGCGGCCGACACGGTCTTTGCCTGTCGGGCGGCGGCCGCGGCGCTCTTTCACGTCCCGGAGCCGGAGCGCGTTGTGTTTACTATGAATGCGACGCACGCGCTCGACATTGCCATTCACTCGCTCGTTTCGCCCGGGGATCCGGTCGTGATCTCCGGCTATGAGCACAACTCCGTCACGCGCCCGTTATATGCCTTGGGCGCGCAGGTGCGTGTTGCGGCGAGCCCGCTGTTCGATCCAGCGGCGGCGGTCGATGCTTTCCGGCGCGCCTTGCCGGGTGCGAGGGCGGCCGTGTGCACGATGGTGTCGAACGTGTTCGGCTATCTGCTGCCGGTGCAAGAGATCGCGGAGCTCTGCGCAGCGGCACGCGTCCCGCTGATCGTGGACGCATCGCAGGCGGCCGGCTGCGTCGCACTGGACGCGTCCGCGCTCGGTGCGGCCTTTGTCGCCATGCCGGGGCACAAGGGGCTGCTCGGGCTGCAGGGAACGGGCATTTTGCTGTGCTTCGCGCAGCCGGAGCCGCTGCTGTATGGCGGTACCGGTTCACAAAGCATGCTCCAGACCATGCCGGAACAGCTGCCCGACCGGCTTGAGGCGGGCACGCACAATGTCCCCGGCATCGCGGGCCTGCTGGCGGGTATCCGCTACGTGTCCGCGCAGGGCGTGGACAATATCGCCCGGCGGGAGCGAAGACTTTCGCAGAATCTGAGCGAGCGCCTGCGCAGGGAGATGCGGCTGGAAGTGTTTGCATCACCGGACGCGTCCTGCCAGACGGCGGTGTTGTCCGTTCGCTGCCGCGATATGGACTGCGAGACGCTGGCACAGGCGCTTGCGCACAGCGGCATTGCCGTGCGCGCGGGGCTGCACTGTGCGCCGGTCGCGCACCGCACTGCGGGTACGCTCGAGACCGGAACGGTGCGCCTGAGTCTGTCGCCGTTTACGACGGATGCGGACATTGCACACACGGCACGCGCGTTTCATGACATCCTGCGTACAGGCAAAAGCGGATTTTTGTATTGAAATTCACGGGCTTGTAGGGTATAATATTATAATTCATAAGATTGGCGTTTTGCGCCCGCAAAACGGAAACCAACAGCCGAGGGAATGCTTATGGCACAACTTGCAGCCTTCTGGGCGAAGCTGACGATGCTGGTGTCGACGATGCGGTTTTCGGACATCGTGGATATTCTGATCGTCGCTTATCTGATCTACAATATCATCATGCTCATCCGCAAGACGAATTCGTTCCGCCTTGCACGCGGTATTCTGCTGATCCTGATTGCGCTTTGGCTCTCGGGCGTGCTGAAGCTGACGATGTTCAACCGCCTCCTGCAAAAGACGGTCGAGCTCGGACTCATCGCGCTCGTGATCATCTTCCAGCCGGAGCTGCGCCGTCTGCTCGAGCGCATGGGCAGCAAAACGTTCCCGAGCTTCGGGTCAAAGCCGCTCGAAACGCTGGGTATGGATAACGTCATCTCGCAGACGATCGCCGCGTGCACGCAGCTGTCATCGACCAAGACCGGCGCGCTCATTGTTTTTGAGCGCGGTGTAACGCTCGACGAGCAGATGCGCAGCGGCACGACCGTCAATTCCGATGTGACGGCGGAGCTGCTCAAGAATATTTTTTATCCCAAAGCGCCGCTGCATGACGGCGCAGTCGTGATCCGCGACGGCCGCATTGCGGCGGCAGGCTGTGTCCTGCCGCTGACGAGCAACACGAATCTCAGCCCCGATCTCGGTACGCGCCACCGTGCGGGCATCGGCATGAGCGAGCATTCGGACGCTGTGGTCGTGATCGTCTCCGAGGAGACCGGGGGCATCTCCATCGCTGTGGACGGCATGCTCAAGCGCCGCCTCTCCGCAGAGACCTTTGAGGCGATCCTGCGCAGTGAGCTTCTGCCCGAGGAGGAGCAGCAGCGCAGGCGCTGGGACGTTTTTGTCGATTTCGTGAAGAAACTCAATCCGCTTCGCCGGGAGAACCGCTATGACAAAAAAGACGACAATCAACAAAATCATCAGCAGTAAGGCGTTTTGGATCATCATTTCGCTGCTGGGCTCGTTCCTGCTGTGGATGTATATCATGTCCACGGAGGAGACGACGATCGAAAACACGTTTTCCAATGTCAAGGTCGTGTATCAGGGCGCGGACGATCTGCGCGCCGCGCGCGGCCTGATCGTGACGGATGCCGACGCCGACAGCGTGACCGTGCGTCTCAAGGGCACGCGGCGTGTGCTCGGAAATCTCAGCTCTGCGGATCTGTCTGCGGTCATTGACGTGTCCGGCATTTCGCAGGCGCGCGAGATGCAGGTGAGCTATTCGCTGCAGTATCCGACCAATGTCGACAAGAGCAGCATCACGGTCCTGAGCAAGTCGCCAGAGACCATCAGTTTTTCCGTCGTGCAGGAGGCCAACAAGACGCTGGAGGTCAAGGGTGTCTTTACCGGCAGCGTCAAGGAGGGTTACACAGCTGAGCCCATCAAGGTGGAGCCGTCGTCCATCACGCTCTATGGCCCGCAGGAGGAGCTCGACGAGGTCGACAGCATCTGTGTGTATGTCACGCGTACGGATCTGGATAAGTCCATTGCACCGACCAACTGCCCCTATGTCCTGCTCGATAAGGACGGCAATAAGCTCAAGCCCAAGGAGATCTCCGGCAACTATGACACGGTCAGCGTGTCGATGCCGGTGCTGATGAATAAGGAGCTGCCGCTCAAGGTCTCACTTGTGGGCGGCGCCGGAGCGACGGAGGAAAACTGCGTCGTCGATATCGAGCCGAAGAGCATTCAGGTCGCCGGTGACACGGATGTGCTCAGCAAGCTCAATCAGATCGTTGTTGCGACGATCGATCTGTCCGGCTTTGCTACGTCGTATGAGAAGACGGTCACGATCCCGCTGGAAAATGACCTGCGCAACCTCAGCGGCGTTACGGAGGCGACGGTGCGCGTCTCTGTCCGAGGCCTGGCGACGGAGAAGATCACGGCGACGAATATCACGACGACCGGCACGACCCGCAGTGTTGAGATCATGACGACGTCGCTGGCCGTGACCGTGCGCGCGCCGGAGGATGTGATCTCGCAGATCACGGCGGAGAACGTGCGCGTGGTCGTGGATCTGACCAATTATAAGGCCACGAGCGGCACGGTCGCCGTTCCGGCGAAGATCTATGTGGACGGCTTCTCCAACGCCGGTGCGGTCGGAGAGTATGTCGTGAATGTGCGGTTTACAGGAGGATGATACGATGACGCAGAATGCTGTGGTGACCAAACTGATCAGCCGCCATGTGGCGGAGGTGGAGGTGGAGCGCGGCACGGCCTGCGGCGGCACGTGTGAGTCGTGTGAGGCGTGCGTGTTCCAGAGCCGCATCCGGGCCGAGGCGCTCAATAAGGTTTCGGCGCTGCCGGGTCAGAAGGTCGTCATTGAGAGCAAGACGTCGGACGTGCTCGGTGCGGCTGCGCTGCTGTATCTGGTGCCGTTTGTGCTCCTGTTTCTGGGTTATGCCATCGGCAGCGCGCTCGGCTGGGGTGAGGGCGGCTGCGTGCTGATCGGTTTTGCGTTTTTCGCGCTTGGCGTAGCGTGCAATGTTGTATACCAGCGCCGAAAGAAAGCGAGCCCCATTACATTTGAGATCATTCAGGTCCTGGAGACTTGAGATAAGAAGGGTAAGAGCAAATGATTAGAAGTATGACCGGCTATGGCGGCGCGAAGGGCACCGTCGAGGGCCTGAGCGTTACGGTCGAGCTCAAGAGCGTCAACAATCGCTACTTGGATATTGCCGTGCGCATGCCGCGCAACTTCCTCTTCGCCGAGGACGCGGTCAAATCCACTATCCAGCAGCACGTCAGCCGCGGCAAGCTGGACGTGTTCGTCACGATCGACTCCTCGCAGGCGGAGGACACCGTCCTGCGTGTGAACGAGCCGCTGCTGCGCGCTTATATTGACACGCTCAACGCGCTCGCCGTGCGCTATGATCTGAAAAACGACATGTCGCTCATGTCGCTCATGCGTTTTCCGGACATCCTGTCCGTGGAAAAGGCGGAGGCGGATCAGGATAAGATCCGTTCCGGCCTGATTGAGCTGACGCAGCAGGCACTGGCGGATTATGACCAGATGCGTGAGCGTGAGGGTGAAAAGCTCCGTGCGGACGTGGCTGAAAAGCTCGCGCGCATCGAGTCGCTGGTGACGCGCGTAGAAACGGCCGCTCCCGAGACAGCAGCCGCCTATGAGGCGCGCCTGCGCCAGAAGCTCGAGGCGGTGCTCGCCGCGACCGATATCGACGAGGCACGCATCATTGCCGAGGCAGCCATTTTTGCCGACCATGTTGCCGTTGATGAGGAGACGGTGCGCCTGCGCAGCCACATTGCCCAGCTGCGCCAGATGCTTGCCTCCGGCTCGCCGGTCGGCCGCAAGGCGGACTTCCTCATTCAGGAATTTAATCGCGAGGCGAATACCATTGGCTCCAAGTGCCAGAACGCGGACATCGCAAAGGTGGTCGTGGATCTCAAGTCCGAGATCGAGAAGATCCGTGAGCAGATCCAGAACATCGAGTAAGGAGCGGCGACTTGAAACTCATCAACATCGGATACGGAAACTATGTTTCCTCGGAGCGGCTGCTGGCTGTCGTCAGTCCGGATTCCGCCCCCATCAAGCGCATCGTGCAGGACAGCCGGGAGATCGGCATGCTCATCGATGCGACCTACGGCCGAAAAACGCAGGCCGTCCTCATCATGGATACCGGCCACGCCGTGCTCTCGGTGCTGCCGCCGGATGCGGTGCAGGCCCGTGTTGAGGCCACAGATACGGAAACCGGAGGAGATATGATATGAACCACCAGACAGGGAAGCTGATCCTGATCTCCGGCCCCTCGGGCACCGGAAAGAGCACGGTCATCTCGCGCCTGATGCGCTTGCGCGATGACGTGTGCTTTTCCGTCTCTGCCACGACGCGCGCCCCGCGCCCCGGCGAGGTCGACGGAGCGGACTACTTCTTCGTTACACGCACGACGTTTGACGCTATGGTCGCGTCGGATGAGCTGCTTGAGCATGCCGAATATGTCGGCAATTGCTACGGTACGCCGAAGAGCTATGTCGAGCGGCGCTGCGCTGAGGGTGTGCATGTCCTGCTGGATATCGACGTGCAGGGTGTGCACCAGATCAGCGAGAAGCGGCCGGACGCGATCCGCGTTTTTATGATGCCGCCGTCCTTTGCGGAGCTTGAGCGCCGCCTGCGCGGCCGCCATACGGACGATGAGCAGAAGATCTGCGAGCGGCTGGCACAGGCGCGGCGTGAATGCGCGCTGGCGTATACCTATGATTACGTTGTTATCAACGACGATCCCGACGTTGCAGCCAAGGAGCTCGACGCCATCATCACGGCAGAGTGCTGCCGCTATCCCGATCGGAAAAACTATTTTACAGAGGTGCTTGAAAAATGATGCTGTATCCCCCCATGAGCGTTCTGGCCGAAAAGGCCGGCAGCCGCTATCTTCTGGTGAACCTGGTCGCGCGCCGTGCGCGCAACATTGCCGCCGCCGCACAGGCCGCCGGCGAGCCGCTGGATACCAAGCCGGTGTCCATGGCGATCGACGAGGTGTATGACGGCCGCCTTCAGGTCGTGCACAAGGAATAATCCTTCAGGCGGGCACTACCCGCCTGATTTTTTCGGAGAGGAGGCGCGCAGATGCTGCAGATCCCGGTCGCAAAGGTCGCCGTTTTGGCTGCAACGTTTGCGTTTGACCGACCGTATACGTATAAGATCCCGCAGCCGCTGACGGATACGCTCCGCCCCGGCTGCCGCGTCATGGTGCCGTTTTCGCGCGGCAACCGCCCGTGTGAGGGCATGGTGCTCGCGCTCGATCAGGCGCAGGATGACCCAAAACTCAAGCCCATCACGCGTCAGCTTGACCATGAGCCCATTCTCTCACCGGAGCTGATCCGGCTCGCCATCTGGATGCATGACCGCTTTTTCTGCACCATCTACGATGCGCTGCACGCGATCCTGCCTGCTGGTGTCTGGTATCGCGTCAGTACGGTCTATTGTGCCGCGCCGGAGCTGGATACTGATGCGGCGCTCGCGCTGTGCGGCCGCTCCAAGCAGCGGCGGCTGGCGCTCGAGACCGTGCTTGCGCACGGCGGGCGCTGCCCGCTGGAGACATTGCAGACGGCGTTTGGCGACAATGATCCGGCGAGTGCGCTGCACTGGCTTGTGGAGCAAAAGCTCCTGACCGTCGAGGGCGCGGAAAAGCGCGTCGTGCGCGACAAGCAGCTCGAGTATGCGAGCCTTGCCGTCTCGCTTGAGGAGGCGCAGGAGGAGATCCGCCGCCGCAGACGCGCGCCGCATCAGGTCGCAATTCTGGAGCTGCTGTGTACGATCGGCCGCGCCTCGGCCGACGAGGTGTGTCAGTTTACCGGCGCGCCGAAGACGTCTATGAAGACGCTTGTGCGGCAGAAGCTCGTTCACATCGATACTGAGCCCTATTTCCGCCGCCCGACGCATTATACCGGGCAGCCTGAGCCCATCCCTGCGCTCACGGCGGCGCAGGCAGAGGTGTTTTCCGGTCTGCAGGCGCTGCTGCGCTCGCCGGATGCACAGGCGGCGCTGCTGTTCGGCGTGACCGGCAGCGGCAAGACACTCGTGTACCTGCACCTGATCGAGCAGGCGCTCGCGGCAGGGCAGGGGGCGATCCTGCTCGTGCCCGAGATCTCGCTGACGCCGCAGATGATCGAGGCGTTTTCCGCGTACTTTGGTGATGCTGTGGCCGTTTTGCACAGCGGCCTTCCGCTCTCGGAGCGTTACGATGAGTGGAAGCGCATCCGCGCCGGCCTTGCGCGCGTCGTCGTCGGCACGCGCAGCGCCGTCTTTGCGCCCATGGAGAACCTCAGCCTGCTCATTATCGATGAGGAGCAGGAGGACACCTACAAATCCGAGAGCACGCCACGCTACCACGCGCGCGACGTGGCAAAATTTCGCTGTGCGCAGCATCGCGCGCTGCTGCTGCTCGGCTCGGCGACGCCGGACGTTGTCAGCCGCTATTACGCCGAGACCGGCCGCTATCACTATTTTACGCTGCCGGATCGCTTCAACGCGCGCAAGCTCCCCGATGTCATCATTGCCGACATGAAGCAGGAGCTGCGAAACGGCAATTCCGGTTCGATCAGCTCCGTGCTCTATGCCGAGCTGGAGGAAAACCTCTGCCGCGGTGAACAGAGCATTCTGTTTCTCAACCGGCGCGGTGCGAGTAAGCTCGTCACCTGTGCTGAATGCGGCGCGACGTATTCGTGTCCGAACTGCAGCGTCAGTCTGACGTACCATCAGGGCAATCAGATGCTCGTCTGCCACCACTGCGGTTACCGGCAGCGCGTCGACGACCGGTGCCCGGTCTGCGGCGGGGAGCTGCGCTTTCTCGGCGACGGAACTGAGCGCATCGAGGCAGACGTGCACGCTCTTTTTCCCGGCGTGGAAACGCTGCGCATGGATGCCGATGCCATCGCCATGGCCGGCACGCACGAGGCGCTGCTGCAGCGGTTCGCGCGAGAGCACATCCCCATCATGATCGGCACGCAGATGATCACGAAGGGGCTGAATTTCGAAAATGTCACGCTCGTCGGCGTGCTCAATGCCGACCAGAGCCTGTATGTCGGCGACTACCGCGCCAATGAGCGCACATTTTCGCTTATCACGCAGGTCGTCGGCCGCAGCGGACGCGGCGATGCGCCCGGCCGCGCCGTGATCCAGACATTCACACCCGCAAACGAGACCATCCGTCAGGCCGCACGGCAGGATTACGATGCGTTTTACCGCTCGGAGATCGCGCTGCGGCAGCTCAACGGCACGCCGCCGTTCAGCGAAGTGCTGGCCGTCACGGTCTCCGGCGCGCAGGAGAATGCGGTCGTGCGCTGCTGCGCCTATATCCGCGATTACTTCCGGCAGACCGTTGGTGAGCGCGCGGAGGTGCTCGGCCCGGCGCCGCTGCCGGTCGTGCGTATGAATAACCGCTACCGTTACCGCGTCACGCTCTACTGCAGTCAGAGCAGGGAGGTGCGCCGTGCGGCGGCGAATATCGTCATGTACTGCAACACTGAAAAATCATTCCGCGATGTCACCGTCTTTGCCGATGACAACCCGCTGGACTAAGGAGAGGTATACAATGGCTACAAGAATAATCCTGAAAAACGGCGACCCCCAGCTGCGCAAGCACTGCCACGAGGTCAAGGATTTCAATCCCCGTCTGCACACGCTGCTCGACGATATGCGCCAGACGTTGGCGGAGTCCAACGGCGTCGGCCTCGCCGCGCCGCAGGTCGGCGTGCTGCGCCGCGCCGTCATTGTGCTGGAAACGAACGTCCCTGATGAAAAGGACGAGTATATGATCGAGCTCATCAACCCCGTCATCGTCGAAACGGCCGGCGAGCAGGTCGGCGCTGAGGGCTGCCTGAGCGTGCCGGATGAGTACGGCATCGTTGCGCGCCCGGACTATGTGAAGGTGCGCGCGCAGGATCGCCACGGCGAATGGTTCGAGGTCGAGGGGCACGGTCTGACGGCGCGTGCATTCTGCCATGAGCTCGATCACCTTGACGGTATTCTGTTCATCGACAAGGCTACGCGGATGCTCGCTCCCGAGGAGCTGGAGCAGCAGACGAAGAGGTGAGGCGCATGCGCATCGTATTCATGGGCACGCCGGATTTTGCGGCTGTGTCCCTGCAGCGCCTGCTGGATGCCCATTTTGACGTGGTCGGTGTGTTCACACAGCCGGACAAGCCCAAAAACCGCGGCATGAAGCTCCAGCCGAGCCCGGTCAAGGAGATCGCACTGGCAAACGTTCTGCCGGTCTTTCAGCCGGAAAAGATGCGTGACGGCACGGCGCTGGCAGCGCTGCAAAGCCTGCAGCCGGACATTCTCGTTGTCGTGGCATACGGCCGCATCCTGCCGGACGAGCTGCTTGCCGCTGCGCCCCTCGGCGCAATCAATGTGCATGGCTCGCTGCTGCCGAAGTATCGCGGCGCTGCGCCTATCCAGTGGGCGGTGCTCAACGGCGATGCGGTGACCGGCGTGTCGACGATGTACCTCGACCGCGAGATGGACACCGGTGATGTGATCTACACCGAGCAGACGTCGGTCGGTGAATTCGAGACCGCCGGTGAACTCTTTGACCGGCTGGCCGTCATGGGTGCGGATCTGCTCGTGCGCACGCTGCGGGACATTGACGCGGGCGTTGCCCCGCGCACGCCGCAGGATCACAGCGCGGCGACGTATACCCGCCCGCTTACGCGCGACGATTCGCCCATTGACTGGAATCAAAGCCCGCGCGCGATCATCAAGCACATCTGCGGCCTCGAGCCGTGGCCAGTCGCTACGGCGCAGCTTGGCGGGCAGACGTTTAAGATCCACGCCGCCGATTATTCTGACCGCACGACGCGCAAAGCCCCGGGAACGATCGTGGCAGCCGGCAAGGACGGTGTCACCGTCGCCTGTGCCGACGGGCAGACGGTGCGCATCACGCAGCTGCAGGCGCCGGGCAAAAAGCGCATGTCCGCAGCTGACTACCTGCTTGGGCACACGCTGCCCGTTGAGGGCTGAGCATGGCTATGACTGCACGGGAAGCGGCATGGACCGCGCTGCAGCGCTGGCGCAAAAACGGCGCATGGTCGGATGCCGCGCTCAACATCGTGCTGCAAAATGCGCAGCTTGCGCCGCGTGATGCCGCGCTCGCAGCGCGCATCTGCTACGGGACACTGCAAAATCTGACGCTGCTGGATCATTACCTTGCGGCATACTGCACGACGCCGCTGCAAAAACTTGAGCCGAAGGTGCTTGACCTGCTGCGGCTGTCGGCGTATCAGATCGTATTGCTCGATAAAGTGCCGCCGCGCGCGGCGGTGAACGAGGCGGTCGCGCTCTGCCGTAAGGGCGGCTGTGCGCGGGCAGCAGGGCTGGTCAATGCGGTCTTGCGTCGCGTGGCGGAGCACCGTGACGCGCTGCCGGAGATCCCGGGGGCGGGTACGGCGTCCTATCTCTCCGTGCGCACCAGCCATCCGCAGTGGCTGGCGCAGATGCTCATCGACGCGCACGGCTATGACTTTGCCGAGCGCGCGCTTTTGGCCAACAATGCCGACGCGCCTGCCTGTCTGCAGGTGAACACCCTGAAAACAACACCCGATACCCTGGCTGCGTCTCTGCGCGCCGATGGCATCGAGACGCAGCCGCACCCGTGGCTGCCGGACGCATTGCTCTGCCGCGGCGGAAACCTTGCGGCTGCACGCGCCTTTGCCGACGGCTGGTTTTATGTGCAGGACGCGGCCGCACACTGCGCAGCGCTTGCCGCCGGTGTCCGTCCGGGGATGCGCGTGCTCGATGCCTGCGCCGCACCCGGGGGTAAAAGCTTTGCCGCCGCGGTGCAAATGCGCGATCAGGGATGTATGATTTCCTGCGATATACACGAAAATAAATGGAAGCGTATCCGCGCCGGTGCCGAGCGGCTGGGACTGTCGTGCATCTCGACGCGTACGATGGATGCCCGCCGTCCGGATGCCGATCTGGTCGGCACGATGGACATTGTGCTGGCGGATGTGCCGTGCTCGGGACTGGGCGTTATCCGCAAGAAGCCGGAGATCCGCTTCAAAGACCCGGCGGCGCTCTCGCAGCTGCCGGCCATCCAGCGCGACATTCTCGAGGGCCTTGCACCGTGCGTGCGTCCCGGCGGTGTGCTGGTGTATTCTACGTGCACGGTGCTTGCGCGCGAGAATGAGGATGTGGTGCGGGATTTTCTGCGCACGCATCCGGACTTTGCACCGGAGGCGTTTTCGCTGCCGCTCCCGGCGGCGGATACGGCGGGCGGAATGTTTACCTTCTGGCCGCAGGAACATGAAACGGACGGATTTTTTGTCTGTAAGCTGAGGAGACACGAATGAGAGACATCAAAGCCATGCTCCCCAAAGAGATCGCGGCGGCGCTCGCCGAAATGGGGCAGCCGAAATACCGTGCCAAGCAGATCTTCCAGTGGCTTGCGCGCGGTGCGTCGTCGTTTGACGAGATGACGAACCTGTCCAAGGATCTGCGCGCAGCGCTCGCGGAGCAGTTTTACATCTCCAGGCTTGAGATGCTGCGCAAGCAGGTGTCCGCCATTGACGGCACGATCAAGTACCTCTGGCAGCTCGATGACGGCAACGCCGTCGAGACGGTCGTCATGCACTATAAGCACGGCAACACCATCTGCATTTCCTCGCAGGTCGGCTGCCGGCAGGGGTGCGCGTTCTGCGCGTCCACGATCGGCGGCCTGATCCGCAGCCTTGAGCCCTCGGAGATGCTCGACGAGGTGCTTTATTCCGAGCGAGAATCTGGATGCAAGATCTCGAATATCGTCCTCATGGGCATCGGCGAACCGCTTGATAACTTTGATAATGTGATGCGCTTTCTCGAATTGGTGAACCACCCAGATGGAGAGAATATCGGTATGCGGCACATTTCGCTGTCCACGTGCGGGCTTATCGAGCGCTTTGATGATCTGGCGGCGCGCGACCTGCAGCTCACACTCTCGGTCTCGCTCCACGCCCCGGATGACGAGACCCGCTCGAAGATCATGCCGGCCAACCGCGGCCGCGGCGTTCAGGCGCTCATCGACGCCTGCGCCAGATATTATCAGGCGACCGGGCGGCGCATTTCCTTCGAATACGCGATGATCGACGGCGTGAACGACACGCCCGAGCACGCGCGGCTGCTGGCAAAGCACGCGCGGCGCGTCTGCGCGCATGTGAACCTCATCCCGCTCAATCATGTGGAGGAGCGTGCGTTCCGGCCGTCCACGCCGGAGCACCTCAAGGCATTCATACGCATTTTGGAGCAGGCCGGCGTGAACGTGACCGTGCGCCGCAAGCTCGGCAGCGATGTGGACGCGTCCTGCGGCCAGCTGCGCAAGAAGGTCGCGGATCACCGCGCCTGAAGGGGGAGAGCCCATGCAATGCTTTGCAAAGTCGGACAGGGGTGCTGTCCGCAAGGAGAATCAGGACCGTGCTGCCGGTGCGCGCATCCGGCGCAAGGGTTGCGTTGTCGGCGTCGTCTGCGACGGTATGGGCGGCGCCGCCGGAGGGAAACTTGCGAGCGAGCTTGCCGCGTCGACCTTTCTGGCGCAGTTTCGCCGGGAGATGATGGCAGGCAGCGCGGTCGAGCCTGCGATGCGCGCAGCCTGCGACGCTGCCAATCAGGCGGTCTACGGCCGCGCCTGTGCAGATCCAGAGCTGCGCGGCATGGGTACGACGATCGTCGCTGCCTGCGTGCGGCACGGACGGCTCACGGTGCTGCACGTCGGTGACAGCCGCGCATATCTGGTCGGCCTGCGCCGTATGCAGCAGATCACGACGGATCACTCGCTCGTGCAGGAGCTGATCGCGAGCGGGCAGGTGCTGCCGGAGCAGGCACATCGCCACCCGCGCCGCAATGTGATCACGCGCGCTGTCGGCGTCGGGGCCAAGGTCGAGCCTGACTGCCGCAGCATGCCGTTTCCGCTGGGCGCGCGGCTGCTGCTGTGCACGGACGGACTGTCCAACACGCTCACGGATGTGCAGATGCATGATTTCTGCCGCAGTTCCAGAGATGCAAAGCAGATCTGCTGCCGCCTGATCGCGGCTGCGCTCTCGCGCGGTGCGCGCGACAATGTGACCGCGCTGGTTCTTTTCCGCTAAGCGCGGCAACGGGGGAACACTATGGAACAATCAATGAATCGTTATATCGGCCAGATGCTGGACGATCGCTACGAGATCCTGGAGGTCATCGGCAGCGGCGGCATGTCGGTCGTTTATAAGGCCATGTGCCATAAGCTGCACCGCTATGTCGCCGTCAAGATCCTTCGTGATGAGATGGCGGAGGATGCCGAGCTGAAAAACCGCTTTCAGGCGGAGGCACACGCCGTCGCCATGCTCTCGCAGCCGAACATCGTCTCGGTGTATGACGTGGGGCACAGCGGCGACACGGAGTATATCGTCATGGAGCTCATCGAGGGCGTGACGCTCAAGCAGCGCCTCGCGGAGCGCGGCGTGTTCAGCGCGCAGGAGGCGCTGAGCTATGCCACGCAGATCGCAAAAGCGCTCCAGCACGCGCATGCGCACGGCATCGTTCACCGCGACATCAAGCCGCAGAACATCATGATCACGAATGACGATATGGTCAAGGTAGCGGATTTCGGTATCGCCGCGCTGGAAAATATCCGCGAGGAGCGCAGCGGACAGGCCATCGGCTCGGTGCACTATATCGCGCCCGAGCAGGCGAAGGGGCTCAATGCCGACGCGCGCAGCGACCTGTATTCGCTCGGCGTCGTGCTCTATGAGATGACGACCGGCCACCTGCCGTATGACGCCGACACTCCGGAGGAGATCGCACTCAAGCACATCGCCGGCAGCGCCAAGCCGCCGCGGGAGTGGAACAGTGACATCCCCGAGGAGCTTGAACGCATCACGCTCAAGGCGATGGAGCCCGACCTGCGCAAGCGCTATCAGTCGGCGGGGGAGCTGCTCAAAGCACTCAACGCCTGCAAAAAGCACCTCAATCAGCAGCGTCCGCTCGCCGAGCGGCGCAAGGAGAACGCGGAGAAAAAAGAGTCGTTCTTCGGCGTGGGGCATGACCTCACGGAAGAAGAGTATCAGCGGCGGCGCAAGCGCGCCAAGCGCGTGAGCTATTTCACGGGCATTTTCTCGGTCGGTGTGTTTGCTGTCTTGCTGTTCGTGTTCCTGTGGAACTTCTGGCTCGAGGATCTGTTCCGTACGGCGGAGCGCGTGGACGTGCCGGACTTTACCGGAAAATCCTACGAGGCAGTCGTCAACGACAAGCAGTATTCCGACTATCGCTTTACCGTCGTGTATACCGTTGACCCCGAGGTGCCGGACGGCGTTATCATTGCCCAGGACCCGGAAGCCGGAAAGAGCCGCATGCGCGTGCCGGATGGCATCAGTGTGCAGCTCACCGTCAGCACCGGTGTCGTCATGACGGAAGTTCCCTATGTGGTCAATGAGGACTATGAGGCGGCGACGGAGATGCTCGAAAAAGCCGGCTTTACCGTCACGACGGAGTTTCAGGCCTCCAAGGATGTGACGGCGAAGTATGTCATCCGCTCAGAGCCGGCTCCGGGTGAAAAGACGGCAGTCGGTACGAGCGTGAAGCTCATCGTCAGCGGCGGACCGACGCTGCGGGATGTCACGGTGCCCGACCTGTCTACGCTCACGGAGTCGGCCGCGATCGCGCACATCGAGAGCAGCGGCCTCTGCTACGGCGGCACGTACAAAGAGGCGAATGACGCAAAGCAGGGTACGGTCTTCAAGCAGAGCGCACCGGCCAACACAAAGCTCACGGAGTACAGCAAGGTCTATATCTGGGTCTCCGACGGGCCGGAAAAACCGTAACAGACAAAGGAGCACATTGCTTATGGTGCAGGGTGTCATCATCAAGGCGCTCAGCGGCTTTTACTACGTGGCCGCCGGCGATCAGATCGTGGAGTGCAAGGCGCGTGGCCGCTTCCGGTATGACGGGTGCAGTCCGCTGGTCGGCGACCGGGTGCAGCTGAGCTTCGATGCGCACGGAAAGGGGCGCATTGAAGCGGTGGAGCAGCGGCGCAACGCGTTCATCCGCCCGGCAGTGGCGAATATCGACCAGCTCATCATGATCGGCGCGAACGTCAATCCAATCACCGATCCGTTCCTGATCGACCGCGTGGTCGCTATCGCGGAAAACGCGGGCTGCGAGCCGGTCGTCTGCCTCAATAAGTGCGACCTTGACCCGGCGGAGCATCTCTATGACATTTACCGTTCCATCGGCTTTCGTGTCCTGCGCACGAGCGCTGCGACCGGGCTCGGCATGGATGCGCTGCGCGATGCGCTGCGCGGGAAGACCAGTGCCTTCACCGGCAACTCCGGCGTCGGCAAATCGAGTCTGCTCAATGCGCTCGACGCATCGTTCGGCATTGCGACCGGCGCTGTCAGCGAGCGGCTCGGCCGCGGAAAGCATACGACGCGCCATGTCGAGCTCTATGCGCTCGGCGAGGACACGTTTGTCGCCGACACGCCGGGCTTCGCGTCCTTTGAGGTGGATATGGTCGACCCCATCTCGTGCGAGAATCTGCAGTATGCATTCCGGGAATTCCGGCCATATATCGGCAAGTGCCGCTTTCGTGACTGCGCGCACCTGAAAGAGCCAGGCTGTGCAGTGCTCGCCGCCGTGGAGGCGGGCGAGATCGCGCCCGAGCGCCACGAGAGCTATGCGCGCCTGTATGCGCTCTCTGCACAGGTCTGTGATTGGGAAAAGAAAAAATAACGCACAAATGTACCGCCCTCCGCATATCCTGTAGGGATAACCTGCAAGCGGAGGGCGGTGCTTTATGTTTCGACGGCGGGGGATCTGCTTCTGGATCGGCGTTGCGTGCATGGTCACCGGGGTGCTCATCATTCTGGCGCTCGTGCTGCCGGCGGGATTCTGGTGGTTTGCGCTCGGCGGTGCGCTCATTGCGGCCGGTGTGTGGCTGCTGCGGTGCTGATGGCGGCATAACCGCCGTGTGCCCGGCATAAGGATGTACAAAAACGATAAGGAGCACATCTTTATGGAACTACAACTGGGCAAGCAGGAGCACAGAATGTACACGCGGGTCTTTGACCGCACCGAGGAAGAGACGTGCAGCTTGGACGCCGTCGTGCCCGACGCGCTCGGCGACCTCAGTGCGCTCGTGGTCACTGAGGGCACGTTCTGCCTTTGGAATCTCGCGTTTTCGGACAAGAGCGCACAGATCGAGGGCTGCATTGCGGCGGATGTCGTCTATACCGAAGAAAACGGCGCGCTGCGCAGCTTCCCCGTGGAGCTGCCGGTCAAGATGCATATGAGCGGTGAGACACTCGCAGAGGACGTGCGCCCGTGGCTGCGCTGCACGCTCGCTGCGCTGGATGCGCGCGCGGTCAATTCCCGCAAGGTGCGCGTGACGGCGCGGCTGAGTCTGTGCCTGCGCGCCTACCGGGAGACGGAGCTCGCGCTCACGGAGCGGATCGAGAGTGACAGCGGTGCCGTATTCACACATTCAGAACCGTTGTGCGTGCACGTGCCGGTGGCCGTGGAGGAACAGACATTCACCGCAACGCAAATGCACCGCTTTTCCGACGGGCAGCCGGAAACGGACCGCCTGTTGTGCCATGCGGAGGCCGTGCTGCTCGACGAGGTGCACATCGCCGACGGGCGTGCAGTTGTGCAGGGGCGCGTGTGCACGTCGGTCAGCTATTTGCAGCAGGGGCAGTCCTGTCCGGTCGCTGAGACGTTTGAGACACCGTTTTCGCAGCTGCTCGACTGTCCGGCGGATACCGAGCCCTGTCTGGTGCAGGCAAGCGTCAGCCTGACAGCTGCCTATCTGAACGTGAGCACCGCAGCCGACGGTGCGACACTGGAGGCGGAATACCATCTGGTCGCGCAGGCGGTGTGCTTTGGTGAGGTTGCAGCGGAGTGTGTGACGGATGCTTACTGCAATACCGCGCAGCTGCAGCTCGAATGGGAGACGATCCCGGCCGGAACGGTGCAGCAGGCAGAGCCGCTGCATCTTGCTGCTGAGGGCGTGATCGCGTGCGATGCCGCCGCGCTGACGGTGCGCGCGCAGCGAGCTGAGCTCTGCGGCGCTGCGTCCGACGGCTGCGATGTGCTTGTGCGTTTGCTCGTGACGGACGCCGAGCAGCACGTGTCCTGCTTGGAGAAACGGCTGCACCTGCAGTTTGAGACCGGCGGCACGCGGGCAGAGCTGCTGTATGCGCTGCCGGAAGCGCCGGCGGTCACGGCAACGGCGGACGGTTTTCAGCTGCGCGCAGCGGTCACGGTCGGCTTGGTGCGGTTTTGCCCGTCTGCGTTCCGGCAGGTCACCGGCGTGACGGTGCAGGAACGCGTCTGCCCGTATGCAGCCGTGCCGTCGCTGACGATCGTTCGTTGGAATGGGGAAGACCTGTGGCAGCTTTCGAAGCGTTATTGCTCCAGTGAGCGCTGCATCCGCGAGACGAACGGCCTCTTGGATGACGACGTACCGGTCGAACTGCCGCAATATCTCCTGATTCCCAAAACAGAGGCGTAGTTTTCGCGCAAAAATGCGGATTTTCCTTGCCACGCGGCGCGGATTGTGTTAAAATGTTCAAAGCATTTTAGCAAGAGGAGTTGTAACTATGTCCGGACATTCCAAGTGGCATAACATACAGAAAACCAAAGGCGCGCAGGATGCCAAGCGCGCGCAGGCGTTCACGAAGATCGCCCGCGAGATGATCGTGGCCGTCAAAGAGGGCGGCAGCGGCGACCCCAATAACAATTCCCGCCTCGCAGCTGTCATCGCCAAGGCGAAAGCCGCCAATATGCCGAACGACAACATTAAGCGTACGATCGATAAGGCGCTCGGCTCCGGCAACACCGATAACTACGAGTCCATCACCTATGAAGGCTACGGCCCGTCTGGTGTCGCCATCATCGTCGAAACGATGACCGACAACCGCAACCGCACCGCCTCCGAGGTGCGCCACTACTTTGATAAGTACGGCGGAAACATGGGCGCGACCGGCTGCGTGTCGTGGTCGTTTGATAAGAAGGGCGTCATCGTCATCAATGATGAGGATCAGGAGCTCGACGAAGACAAGGTCATGGAGGATGCGCTCGAAGCCGGTGCAGCAGACTTTGCGCCCGACGAGGGTGTCTACACGGTCTACACTGATCCCGATGATGTGGCTTCGGTGGCCGAGGCGCTCACGAATGACGGCTATGAGCTGCTGAGCGCGCAGGCAGAGATGGTGCCGCAGAACACCATCAAGCTTACCGACGAGGGCGATATCAAAAACCTCCAGAAGATGCTCGATATGTTCGAGGACAACGACGACGTCCAGAACGTCTGGCACAACTGGGAAGAGTAATCTGCCTGTGAAACGCATGCGTTTCCGGACACAAAACAGCATATTTGACGGATAACATGGCGCTTTGCGGCTTCAAACGTCGTTTCCTGCGGGAAAACACGGCGTCAGCTGCGACATACATGGCCACCTCTGTTGTGACATACATGAGGAGGACATAGGTATGAAGATGCAAAGTGCTGTCGATGAGTATCTGGTTGAGATTGAGGTTCGCAAGTATACCCCGAAGACGATTCGGAGTTACCGGTGCAACCTCAATCTCTTTTTGCGCTTTTGCGCAGAGAAATTGCACGTCGAGACTGTCGAGGCGCTCACGCCCGCAGTTGTGCGGCAGTTTTCACGCTGCATGAGCGAGGCAGGGCGCAAGGGCACCTATATCAATGGCGTGCTCAAATCGATCAAATCGTTCATTCAGTATTGTTATGAGGAAGGATACGGCGGCTTTGATACGCGCAAGACGTTCAAGTGGTGCAAGGAGGAGAAGCCGGTCATCACGGCCTTTTCTCCGGAGCAGGTGCGGATCATGCTGCAAAGCTGCCGTGGGCATGATTATCTCTCGCTGCGTGACTATGCGATCCTGACATTGCTCTTTGAGACCGGAATTCGCTGCTGGGAGCTGTGCTGCATCCGCAAGGAAGACATTCACGACGATTTTATCATCATCAACGGCAAGAACCATAAGCAGCGCGTGGTGCCGATTACGCCTGTCCTGAAAAAAGCGATGCTCAGATACGAGAGCGGTAAAGAGAAGTACTTTGTGCTTCGCCCGCATGACGCATTTTATTTCCTGTCGTTCCATGGCAGGCAGCTGACGGACGGTGCTGTAGAGTATGTTCTTCGCAAGCGCGGAGAGGGGATAGAGGGTGTTCGTGTGTCCCCGCATACATGCCGACATTTTTTCGCGCAGCAGCAGGTGAAAATGGGTACGGATCTTTATACGATCAGCCGCTTGCTGGGACATGAAAATATCGGAATCACGCAGACTTACCTGAACAGCCTGCGCGACCAGGAAGTGATTGAGATTGCCAAGCAGAAAAGCGTGCTGATGAATATGCGATAAACAGCGGCGCCTTCTTTTTGAAGAGAAGGCGCCGCGGTATTATATCTGTTGCAACTTGCTGTTATCACGTAGGCGATTTTTATTCGGACAATGCGCCTTAGCTTTTGGAGCTATCATGAAAGAATTCAAGACGCACCAATCCTCGATGCTTCGAGACGGGCGTCATCCGCAATTTGTAGCTCTGCCGGGTGTAGGTGGTGTATGGGGAAAATGTTTCGTGCAGCCGCTCATTTATCTCTCAGACGAGCGTTACGAGCATACACCGCCCTACATCTTTTGCCAAAACATGGCACAGCTATATGCGGCGCGTCCGAAGTTGAGACACTCAAAGATAAAACTAAGTCTGAATTGCTTGCATATGACGCGGGAGCATTCTGCAAGAGGACAACTCAATATTGAAAAGTTCACGCTTGCGTGATATAACGTTTTTGTGTATGATTGGAAGCATACACGGAGGTATGATATGGCTGTTAGTTATAAAAGACTGTTCCATCTGCTGATTGAGAGGGACATGACCACAACGAATCTTCAGCAGCAAGCCGGATTTTCATCCAACCTCGTTCCCCGGATGAAGCGAAACGGCTATGTATCCTTAGAAACAATCGAAAGCATCTGCTACACACTGAATTGTGGTGTGGACGATATCTTGGAATTTGTGCCGGAGGAAAGAGGCAATGACTGATACAGAATTGAACTAATTGAAGGATGACCTCTGGCGCTTTGCAGATATGCTCCGTGCCGGTGCACACTTGGCTGCCAACAAATACGGTCAGCCGATTCTCGGACTGATTTTTCTGCGCTACGCAGATATTTTGTATAAGCAGCACAAGGACGAAATTGAAGCCAGGTACAATAAACTCAAAGGTACCCGTATGGAAAAATCCATGAAAGAGATTGCTATTGAGGTCTGTGGCTTCTATCTGCCGCCGGAGGCATATTATGATGAAATCAACGATGCTCCCGATGATGCAAACAGAGCTGCCCTTGTAAAAAAGGCTATGTCGATGTACAGGAATATCTCTGCGTTGGCAGAGACACAGTTCTTGCTTGGATTGCTAAACAAATATGTCTGCGCACAAGTTTGGTAAAATGCGGGTGTTCAAGCCACCTGAGGTAGATGAGTGTATTTGGCGGAACGGCCGATAAGAAAGCATGAACTGTCGGTTAAGACCATTTTATGGGGCAGCGAATTTGATGTGATAATAGTGACTCACTGCAGCATTACTACAGTGTGAAAGGAAACGAAGAAATATGGACAATCAGGTGCATAATCAAATAGTGAGTTTTATATGGAGTATCGCAGACGATTGCCTGCGTGATGTTTATGTGCGCGGCAAGTACCGTGATGTGATCCTGCCGATGACGGTCATCCGTCGTTTGGATGCTCTTTTGGAGGATAGTAAAGAGGCTGTCCTGGATATGAAGAAAAAGTTGGATGCAGCAGGTATCGATAACCAGTGGCCTGCGCTGTGCAATGTGGCGGGACAGGCTTTTTGCAATGCGTCACCGTTCCGTCTGCGTGACCTTACCAGCCGTGCGAAAAAGCAGACTTTGAAAACGGACTTTGAAGCATATCTTGACGGTTTCTCTCCGAATGTGCAGGAGATTCTGGAGAAGTTCAAGTTCCGCAATCAGATCGACACCATGATCGAGGCAGACATCCTCGGCGCAGTCATTGAAAAATTTATATCTTCGGACATTAACCTCAGTCCGAACCCGGTGTATAAGGACGAAGAAAAGACCATTCTCAAGCATCCGGGGCTGGACAACCACGGTATGGGTACGATTTTCGAGGAACTGATCCGCAAGTTCAACGAGGAAAACAACGAAGAAGCCGGCGAACACTGGACGCCCCGCGATGTTGTTGAATTGATGGCAGACCTTATCTTTATGCCGATTGCGGATCAGATTAAGGACGCTACTTACTCCTGCTATGACGGAGCCTGCGGAACGGGCGGTATGCTCACCGTTGCGCAGGATCGGCTTGTAACACTGGCAGCACGGCGCGGCAAAAATGTTTCTATCCACCTTTTTGGGCAGGAGATCAACCCGGAAACCTATGCCATCTGCAAAGCGGACATGTTACTCAAGGGTGACGGCGACCAGGCAGAACATATCAGTTACGGATCAACGCTGTCCTTGGACGGCAACGCCACCCGGCAGTTTGACTTCATGCTCTCAAATCCACCTTATGGCAAGAGCTGGAAAACCGATGCAGAAAAGATGGGGGGCAAGAAGGAAATCCTCGACAGCCGTTTCAATGCTTATCTGGACGGCGGTGAGCAGCTTACAATGATCCCGCGCACGAGCGACGGTCAGCTTCTCTTCCTGCTGAACAATGTGGCGAAGATGAAGAAAGACACGCCTCTCGGCAGCCGCATTGCGGAGGTGCATAACGGCTCGTCCATCTTCACGGGCGATGCGGGAAGTGGCGAAAGCAATGCCCGCCGTTATATGATCGAGAACGATCTTGTGGAAGCCATTATCGCCGTGCCGGAGAATATGTTTTACAACACGGGCATCGGCACATTTATTTGGGTGCTTTCCAACAAGAAAGAAGAACGCCGCAAGGGTAAAATTCAGCTTATCGACGCAACGGCGATGAAGTCGGCACTGCGCAAGAACATGGGCAAGAAAAACTGTGAGTTTACCGAAGAAATCCGCAAGGAGATCGTCCGTATTTTCCTCGCAATGGAGGAAAGCGAAGTCAGCATGATTCTGAACAACGAGGACTTCGGCTATTGGAGCGTGACGGTGGAGCGACCGCTGCGCCTGCGCGTGTACCCCGACAGACCGATACCGGCAGATATTTTCAAGAAGCCGGACGAATACAACAGTGTGATCGCAGCTATCGAAAAGGCTGCAAAAACTGCGCCCCTGGACGATTGGACTGCTTTTGCCAAGGCTACCAAGCTGAAAGCCGCCGCGTTGAAAAAGATACGCCCCTTTATCACGGAGAAAGATCCGACTGCACAGCCCATCGAGGGCGAGCCGGATGTTGACCTGCGCGACACGGAGAACATCTCCTTCACCTATGAGGGCGGTATTGATGCCTTTATAAAAAACGAGGTGCTGACCTATGCACCGGACGCATGGGTGGACGAGAAGAAAACGCAGATCGGCTATGAAATCAGCTTTACGAAGTATTTCTATAAGCCTGTGGAACTGCGGGATATGAGCGATATTCTTGACAATCTGGCTTCTCTTGAGAAAGATGCTGATGGACTGTTGGCAGAGATATTGGAGGGAGTTGAATGAACAAATATAATACTCATACTCAATTCCCGGACATATGGATCTCAAAAATCCCTGCACACTGGCAAGTGCACAAAATGAAACGCTTATTTGCTGAACGTTCTGAAAAGGGATACCCGAATGAGCCTTTATTAGTTGCATCCCAGAGCATGGGGGTTGTTCCAAAGAACGTGTACGGCAACAGAACGGTTGAAGCGCAAAAAGACTTACATTTGCTGAAGCTTGTATGCGTAGGTGACTTTGTTATAAGTTTGCGTTCGTTTCAAGGGGGACTTGAATACGCTTATTATCAAGGCATAATTAGTCCCGCATACACAATATTGATTCCACACGAGCCTATGTCAAGTTCATATTTTCGCTACCTTGCCAAAAGCAAGCCATTCATTGGGCTTTTAACATTGTGCGTGACAGGCATTCGCGAAGGGCAAAATATAGACTACGCGAAGTTGAAAAACCATTTTCTGCCTGTCCCGCCCCGCGAGGAGCAGGATCAGATTGTGCGCTTTCTGGACTGGAAGGTTTCGAGCATAAATAAGCTGATTCGCATTAGGAAGCGGCAAATCGAGGAATTGGAAGCGATAAAGCGTAGCAGTATAGGCTACCTTGTGATGGGACAGGCACAAAGTATTCCGCAGAGAGATACAGAGGTCAATTGGGTAAAAACGATTCCTGCCCATTGGAACGAAAAGACGCTGATTCAAGTTGCTGAGGAGCAGCAAATCAAGAACGCAGGAATGGTCGAAGATAATCTCCTTTCGCTCAGCTATGGCAAGATTATCAACAAGGATATTAACACTACTGATGGACTTCTACCTTCAAGTTTTGAGGGGTATCAGATCGTTCATGACGGAAACATTATCCTCCGTTTAACCGACCTCCAAAATGACCATAAAAGTCTTAGAACAGGACTTGTCACACAGACAGGGATCATAACTTCAGCTTACACCTGTTTGAAGGTGAGGCATAACATCTTGCCGGAATACTTGCAGCTACAGCTTCATGTTGCTGATTTGTGCAAGGTGTTTTATGGGATGGGCGGTGGCGTCCGTCAGAGCATTGGATTTACGGAGATTCGAAAATTAGTAATTGCTATTCCTCCCGTTGAAGAGCAGCAATATATTTTGGATGGGGTACATGGCATTGAGAAACCTATCAACTGCGCAATCCAAAATATTAGGGATATAATAGCTGGGTTGGAGGATTTGAAAACCCGCCTTATCTCCGATGCCGTCACTGGCAAGATTGATGTCCGTGGCATCGAAATCCCAGAATACGAATTTGTGGATGAAGATATAGACAATGCAGATGAAAACCTGGAACAAGGTGCGGACGAGCCTCCTAAGGAGGAATAAGTATGATAGAGATAAAAGAATGGACATGGGAGCCAATTCGAAAAAGGGATATAGCTGCAAAAACAATAACTTGTCCATATTGCGGTGTACGTGTTCAGGCAAGCTCTACCACCAGAATTGTCGATACAGCTACCGGTGCCATTAAGTATCAAATTCACAAATGTCCGGAATGCTTCATGCCGGTTATCATTGGCCTTGATGGCAAAATAATACCACAGTCACAGTTGCTGCCATACGAAGATGTACGCTTTCTCCCTGCAAATGTAGAAAAACTGTATAACGAATGTCGAAAGTGCTTTTTGAACGAATGCTATCACTCCGTCATTATGGTCTCGCGGACATTGTTGATGTACATTGCAGTAGACAAAGGTGCCGATGCTGGGAAAACATTTGCCGAGTACATAAACTATCTGGAAACCAACGGCTTTATCGGAAGTCAAAATAAAGCATGGGTTGATAAAATAAGAAAGATTGGAAACAAGTATACACACGAAATGGGTATGGCAACCCAAGAAGATGCCGATAAAGTTATCGTATTTATAAAACAGCTATTGGGCAACTTATATGAGATGCCTCATTTAGCAGAAGAGGAGGAAGCGTAATGCCGACCAATACCAAGGAAAGCGGATTCGAAGCTCTCATTGTAAATTGGCTTGTTGAGCACAACGGATATGAAGAAGGCTCCAACACCGACTACAACAAAGAATACGCCATTGATGAGACTCGGCTTTTTCGGTTCCTACAGGATACGCAACCGGAGCAATTGGAGAAGCTGGGCATCCGGAAAAGTCATCAAAAATACGCACAGTTTCTCAACCGTTTACAGGGCGAGATTTCTAAGCGCGGCATAGTTGATGTGCTGCGAAATGGCATCAAAGTATACCCCGCTGATCTGATCATGTTTTACCTGACCCCCTCTGAGGGCAACGCAAAAGCTAAGCAGCTGTTCCAAAAGAATATTTTCAGCGTCACACGACAACTCCGCTATTCACAGGATGCAGCCAAACTGGCATTGGATCTGTGCGTATTTATCAATGGCCTCCCGGTTATTACATTTGAGCTCAAGAATCAGATCACAAAGCAAAATGTTGATGATGCCGTTCAGCAGTACAAGGATGACCGTGATTCTAGAGAGATGCTGTTCCAGTTCAAACGCTGCATGGTGCATTTTGCTGTTGACGATGCCCGCATCAAGTTCTGCACAAAGCTTGCTGGGAAAGATAGCTGGTTTCTGCCATTTGATAAGGGCTATAACGATGGAGCAGGCAATCCACCAAATCCCAATGGCATTATGACTGACTACCTTTGGAAGGATATTCTCACCAAGGAAAAACTGACGCTGATCATAGAGAACTATGCGCAAGTTGTCGTTGAGGTGGATGAGGATACCAAAAAGAAAAAGGAGAAGCAGATATTTCCCCGCTACCACCAGCTCGATGTTGTAACGAAGCTGCTTGCCGATGTGAAGGCAAACGGCGTTGGGAAAAAGTATCTCATTCAGCACAGCGCAGGCAGCGGAAAATCCAACTCTATCGCTTGGCTTGCTCACCAGCTCATCGGGCTGGAACAGGACGGTCGCCCGATGCTAGATTCCGTTATCGTAGTCACCGACCGCCGTATCCTCGATAAGCAAATTCGGGATACGATCAAGCAGTTCATGCAGGTCGGCAACACGGTCGCATGGGCGGAGCACTCCGGCGATCTTACGAAAGCCATCATCGATGGGAAGCGTATTATCGTGACTACGATTGAGAAGTTCCCGTACATCGTTCCGCAAATCGGAGCGGAACACAAGGATAACCATTTCGCCATCATCATCGATGAAGCTCATTCCGGACAGAGCGGAAGAAACTCTGCGCAGATGAACCTTGCGCTTTCCGGACTTGCTTCCGATGACGAGATGGATAACGAGGATAAGATCAACGCCATGATGGAAGGGCGCAAACTGCTGAACAATGCCAGCTACTTTGCATTTACCGCAACCCCGAAGAATAAAACGCTGGAAACATTCGGCGTTCCGTATCAGGACGGTGACGATATTAAGCACAGACCTTTCCATGTTTATACGATGAAACAGGCAATCCAAGAAGGGTTCATTCTGGATGTGCTGCAATACTACACGCCCATTGACAGCTTCTATAAGTTGATGAAGACCGTCGAGGACGACCCGATGTTCGATAAGAAGCGGGCGCAGAAGAAGCTGCGTAGCTTTGTGGAAAGTGACAGTTATACCATCGCCAAGAAAGCGGCTATGATGGTAGACCACTTCCACGAACAGGTCATCGCTAAGGGAAAAATCGGCGGGCAGGCTCGTGCTATGGTCGTGACCTCCAGCATTCCCCGCTGTATTGAGTATTACTACGCTATCAATAAATGCCTTGCGGATAGGCACAGTCCATATAAAACGATCATCGCCTTTTCCGGCGAGAACAAGTATCAAGGTCAGGAACCGCCACTGACATCGGCAGGGCTGAACGGCTTCCCGGATGCAAAAATACCGAAAGAGTTCAAAAAAGACCCGTATCGTATTCTCATTGTTGCAGATATGTTCCAGACGGGCTTTGATGAGCCGCTGCTCCACACTATGTATGTGGACAAGGTGCTTTATGACATCAAGGCAGTACAGACGCTCTCTCGTTTGAACCGCTGCTGCCCGAAGAAGTACGATACCTTCGTCTTGGATTTTGCAAACAAGCCGGAGATGATTCAGGAATCATTTTCGCGATATTACCGTACCACGATTCTGTCCGGCGAAACCGATCCGAACAAGCTATACGACCTTGTTGCAACAATGGAGGAATACCAGGTGTTCTCCAACGAAGATGTCGAGCGGCTTGTCAATTTGTACCTGGATGGAGCGGATCGCGACAAACTTGATCCCGCATTAGATGCCTGTACTGCCGTTTACAAGCAGCTTGACACGGATGATCAGATCAAATTTAAGAGCGCAGCAAAGGCGTTCGTGCGTACCTATGGCTTTCTCGGAGCGATTTTGCCGTATGGTAATGCAGACTGGGAACGGTTATCCATATTTCTTAATTTGCTGATACCAAAGCTGCCGTCTCCGCGAGAGGACGATCTTTCGCAGGGGATTCTTGAAACGATTGACCTCGAAAGTTACCGCAACGAGGCGCGTGAGGTCATGTCCATTCGCCTGGAAGATGCCGATACGGAGGTGGCTCCCGTACCGGCGGGAAAGGTCGGGCACATCGTTGAACCGGAAATGGATTTGTTGTCTGTCATTCTCTCCAATTTCAATGATATGTTTGGTAACATCAACTGGAATGATGCGGATAATGTGCGGCGGCAGATTCTTGAGATACCGGCCATGGTGTCTAAGGACGAAAAATATCAGAATGCCATGAAAAACTCTGATGAGCAGAGTGCGCGCTTGGAAAGCGAACGTGCTCTGCAGCAGGTTATCTTTTCGATTATGGCAGACAATATGGAGCTGTTCAAGCAGTTTCAGGACAATCCATCATTTAAGAAATGGTTGTCCGACCTTGTATTTAATTTGACCTACAACAAGGACGGAAAGCCTTATGAAGCGCCCAACTCAAATATAGCTTCAAAAGAGAACTAATATTATATACGGCAGATTGGAGGACTGAAAGAATGAGTGAGTCTATTTCTTCAACAATAAAATAATAATTGAATGAGACTCAAAAGCTAATTATTTCAGAATATATATTAATAACGAAAACGCAGCCCCGGTATGGGGCTGCGTTAGTTTTTATTCATGACTGAGAACAACATCGGGGAAATCCCGAGTGGCGTGTTCTTTTGTCTCTTCTATCAGACGGTCGATGTAGCGGTTTAATTCTTTGGAGGCGTGAAACTGGTACAATTCGCAGTCATTTCTATTTGTAACTATGCCGTCGATAACGCAATCGAGCAGTTCCTCATCGTCCATTTCGTGTAGCTTCTGACAGAGCTCATCATCATTCCACTTGCGGAGGACAAGATATTGGATGGTGCTTTCCGTTAGCACGCGATCCTCGGGGTTCGCAAATACGAACGCGCAGTCTTCGTCAAGGTCATCACTGTTGTTGGCACTTTCCGTATGTTGCTCGTAGATGAGCTGCAGTAACTGCTGACTGAGGGCGGCCTCTTGCGCATAAGCCAAACGACTGACCAATTCCGAAAATTCACGGCTGGCAATCAGCTTCGATGCAGTATGCAAGTTCTTAGCTCTTGCTTTCTCGCACATTGCTTCACCGTCACATATGAAATGATCCAGACCGATGTGCAGCCGCTCGACGGCTTCTTCTGACAGACCGGTATATTCGACCGCTGCTTTCGCACCGGCATCCGGGCTTTTGGTGTCACTGAGTCCAAGCAAGTAGTCGGTCGATACGCCGAAGTACTGTGCAATGTCCGCGAGCTTGATGATATCTGGCACACTCTCGCCGGTTTGCCAGTTGGAAATTGTCTGCCTTGTCGTGTGAAAAATTGCACCCCATTGCGACAGCGCTTTCTCCTCTTGTGCGCACAACTGCAGGAATCGAGAAGAAAATGCGTGCGCTTTGTCCAATTTGATTCCCTGTCTGCCCATAATGCACCTCGCAATGTAAATTTCGTTAACTGACTTGCTCCACAGTGTTGACAATATTTGCGTCTCGTGAGATAACGATATCACACGACGACTCCGGAGTCAAGTGGAATAAAATACAAAGAAGGTTTGAGATGAAACCGGAAAACAAAATCATTACGCAAAACACAAAGGAGGATGCCTATGACAGATGAACACACACAGATGCATGAAAACGACTCTCTGATTGAGAGCTTTATCCCCACAGATTTTACGGACGTAGGGCAGGGAACCGTGCTCTATGAGGCTTACCATCACAAGCTGCGCTATTGTGAGGGCGTGGGATGGATCGCATATAACGGCGGCGTATGGGAACCGTCTGAAACGGCGGCACATAGCTATTCCCAGCGCTTGACGGATCTGCAGATGCAGGAAGCAAAGACCGTGGGGCTGAACAATATTGGCATGTTTGGACAGCCTGCATCGATGTCGCAGACCTATATGGAGTATGCCGTGATGCGACGCTCGTCGGCTAAAATTGCGGCTGCGCTGAGAGAGGCCAAGCCGAAGCTCAGCATCCGGGCTGCGATGCTGGATGGAGATCCGCTCATTTTGAATACGCCTGACGGAGAGATCCATTTGGATACGGGAGAAATGTCTCCGCACGAGCCGGAGCATTTTATTACGCACATGACGCGCTGCGCGCCTTCTGACGTTGGGGCGGATATCTGGGACATGTTTTTGCGCCAGATTGCCTGTAATGATGAAACGCTTGTGGCGTTCCTCAAGCAGATTGCGGGCATGGCCGCGATCGGTAAGGTCTATGAAGAGCGGCTCGTGATCGCGCTCGGGAGCGGCGGCAATGGAAAGAGCACATTTTTTAACGCCATTCAGGATGTGATGGGTGATTACGCTTGCACGATCCGCTCGGAGCTGCTGGTCGCAAGCAATGACAGCGGCAAGAAATTTGAACTGGCGAGGCTGCGCGGAAAGCGCTTGGCCATTGCAGAGGAATTGGAAGAGGGGAGACAGCTGGATACTGCGGAGGTAAAGCATTTGTGCAGTACCGGAGACATCAACGCGCAGTTTAAGGGGAAGGACGTTTTCACGTTCAAACCGTCTCATTCCATTGTGCTGTGTACCAACCACATGCCGTCGGTAAAGGTCATGGACAGCGGTACTTGGGATCGCCTGATTGTAGTGCCGTTTCGCGGAAGATTCCGAAGCCAGGAGAACGAGATTAAAAACTATGGCAATTACCTCGTGCGAACCTGCGGCGGCGCGATCCTGAGCTGGATCATTGACGGCGCCCGCGAATATATCTGCAATGACTATAAGCTGGACATTCCCGAGTGCATCAGCAGTGCGACGGAGCAGTATCAGCAGGAAAATGACTGGCTCACGGATTTCTTCAACGAGTGGGTCGCTCTGGATAAAAATGAGGACACGTATGGCAGCGACATTTATGGGGCGTATACGTCCTTTTGCAGTGAGCACGGTGAGCGGATGCTTCCCATGTCCTCTGTGCTTCCGCTGGTTGCAACGAAGGCGGGCGCAACGAAGAAGCGCACTAAAAAGGGCAATGTGTATCAGGGCTTGAGAATTATCAGCGAGTTCGAGCGCGCAGCGTCCTAAAAGGCATCGCGGTGTATGGTGGTGTAGGCATATTTCTCTCACAGTTAAAAACGGATAAAAATGTAAATGAGCAATTTGCCCTACACCGTTATACACCGCTTCACTGTATCCACCGCTGCGCGGCGGGGCCTGTCTTGCAGCGCAGTACGTGCTGCGCCCGTTCTGCTCGCCCGAATTTGCCTGCTCGCTGCGCTCGTCAGCCAAAATTCGCCGAAAAAACACAATCGTATGAATAGAACATTCGCAGACAAGTGCGCTTGACATGGATATTGAGCGATTTTTTCGCGGAAATCAATCGTCATTGCTCGGGTCAGTGCATGAGTCAGCCACCTACATGCAGCGCTGAAAAATCAGTCGCTCGCGCTGGTTTTATCCGCCCCCAATGAATACCGTTTGCAATTCTTGGCTCGATGTGCTATTATAATAGTGTCCAGTTCCGCTGTGACATACATCTGCATAACAGAGGGATGTGCCTCTGACAAATGTGCTGAAATTGCAGCTTTTTTCTCCAGAAGATGCTCGACATGTTCGAGGACAACGAAGATGTCCAGAACGTGTGGCACAACTGGGAAGAGTAAACACCCGTTTTTGTGGATCAGAAATAAGGATGGAGAGATTATCTGTCTCTCCATCCTTTTTGCGTTTTCAGAGGCGAGCGTAAGGTTTACCACGCGAAATTACCATAATTTATACATAAAAGTGCTATTTTGTCGGGAAAATGAACATTTTGTGAATTTCAAATTGCCGTTTCCATCACGCTGTGATACCATACAAGCGTGGAGTGAGTCTCCACTCAGAGATGTGAACGGAGGGAAAGAGATGAAGTATTGTCAGCAATGCGGAAGTCAATTGGTCGATCAGGCGGTCGTGTGCCCGAACTGCGGCTGCACTGTGCAGGAGCCGATCAATCAGCAGGAAGATAAGCCATCGACGGGGCTGAATGTCTTGGCGTTTTTGTTCCCGCTGATCGGTCTGATCATGTACCTGAGCTTCAAAAAGACGATGCCTGTGCGCGCCAAGGCGCTCGAAAAGTGGACGCTGATCGGATTTATTGTCGGTTTGGTGATCTCGGCGGTCAGCCGAGCGCTGTAGATAGATTCCCATATGCTCGCGGGTGAAATGCAATCGCTGCATTTCACCCGCTTTTTTCACGGTCGCGGTGTCGGCAGTGACGTGCGCGCGGGCAGAAATGTTTGACAGCGCCGTTATTTTCCGCTATGCTGGTCACATAACAGTATGAGAGTGGGGAATACCATGAAGCTTGGTCTGTGCCAGATGCCGGTCACGGCGTCGCAGCAGGAGAATCATGCGGCCATGTGCCGCTATGTGCGCGATGCCGCCGCTGCCGGCTGCGATCTGGTCGTGCTGCCGGAGATGTGGTGCTGCCCATATGACAATGCGGCGTTCGCAGACTATGCCGAGCCGCAGGGCGGCCGGACGTGGCGTCTGCTGCGCGACACTGCGCGCGAGAGCGGCGTTTGGCTTGCTGCGGGCTCTGTGCCGGAGCGTGACGGGGACGCGATCTACAACACCTGCTATGTCTTTGACCCGAACGGGACGCAGCGGGCAAAGCACCGCAAGGTGCATCTGTTTGACATTGATGTGGCGGGCGGTCAGCGGTTTTTCGAGTCTGACACACTCACACCCGGACAGCACTATACGCTCTTTGACACGCCATTCGGCAAGGTCGGCGCTGCCATCTGCTTTGATGTGCGCTTTGCAGAGCTGTTTCGCATTCTTGCCCTTGAGGGAGCGCGGCTGATCGTTGTTCCGGCGGCGTTCAATATGACGACCGGTCCGGCGCATTGGGAGCTGCTGTTTCGCGCGCGGGCGCTCGATAACCAGTGCTTCCTCGCGGGCTGTGCCCCGGCACGGGACGAAACGGCGGGCTATGTCTCCTATGCACATTCGCTCGTGTGTGACCCATGGGGGCGCGTGCAGGCGCAGGCCGGTGCAGCGCCGGCGCTGCTGATCTGTGACATTGACCTTGCGCAGGCAGATGCCGTCCGTGCGCAGATCCCGGTTTTGCGCGCGCGGCGAACGGACCTGTATCAGCTCAAATACGAAAAAGACTCGTGAAGATCACGAGTCTTTTTTTATGATGTCCGTGACGGTCAGCGTCTGGCTGTCAACGCGGAATTTGATTTCATAGCCGCCGAATTCCAGCCCGTAGACGCGGCTGGCGTCTGCTTGATACCGGGGGCGCGGGTCTTGCGCGAGCACGCCGATGAGCGCGTCACGCTTGTCGGCGGGGAAGCGGGAGAGCTGCTCCGGCGGGATCGTCACGGTCAGCTCCTGCATCTCCACCTGACCAGTGAAGCCTTCGGCCGCCTCCGGATGGCAGTCGGCATAGGCGACATAGGGCTTGATGTCAAAGATCGGCGTCCCGTCCATGAGGTCTGCCCCTGCGACGTGGAGCACCGGGCCGCGCGGATCAGTGAGATCAACGCGCTCGAGCCGCACGCACGACAGGCCGATGGGGTTTGGCCGGAACGGGGAGCGCGTGGCGAACACGCCCATGCGCACATTGCCGCCCAGTCGCGGCGGTCGCACGGTCGGCGACCAGGGAGCATCAACGTTTTCGGAAAACTCCCAGATCAGCCAGATGTGCGAGTAGCCGTCCAGCCCCCGCACGGCCTCACGGCTGCGAAATTCCGGCACAAAGACGATCTCGGCCTGTAGGCTTTCGACGACACCGCTCTGACGTGGGATGCCGAATTTGGTGGAAAAATCACTGTGGATGTGTGCGATCGGTCTCATAGCTCCATCTCCTCTGCGGTTTGACATACGTGGCGCACGCAGCACGTGCTGCATAGCGGCTTGCGCGCGGTGCACACGGCGCGGCCGTGCAGGACGAGCCGGTGGCAAAAGTCGGACGATTCCTCCGGCGGCAGGATCTTGCGCAGCGCGGTCTCGATCTTGACGGGGTCCTTGAGCCCGTCGACGAGCCCCATCCGGTTTGAGAGCCGGATGCAGTGCGTGTCCACGACCACGGCGGGCTTGTGGTACACATCGCCGAGGATGAGGTTCGCCGTCTTGCGCCCGACGCCGGGCAGGGAGGTGAGCGCCTCCATCGTGTCCGGCACGCGGCCGCCGTATTCTGCGACGAGCTTGCGCGCGCACAGCACGATGTCGCGCGCTTTTGCGCGGAAAAACCCGCACGAGCGCACATAGGGCTCGACGTCCTCCGGCTCTGCGGCGGCAAACGCCTCGAGCGTCGGAAAGCGCGCAAACAGTGCTGGTGTGATTTGATTGACGCGTTCGTCCGTGCACTGTGCTGCCAGCCGCACGGCGAAGAGCAGCTCGTAATCCTTCTGATATTGCAGGGAGCATTCCGCAGGGTAGGCCTGGGCCAGCGCGCGGAGGATCTCCCGAACCTGTTCGGGTGTGCGCATTTTCTTCACCTCTCCGGCAGTGTAGCACATTTTACGCCGCCTGCCAAGTGCGGCGAGTTGCCAAGGCGGGCAAAATGCGCTATAATATCGCCATCGCAACACAGGAGGCGCACTATGTACAGACCATTGGCCGATGATATCCGGCCGACCACGCTCGACGATGTGGTCGGGCAAAAACATATACTTGGTCCCAACGGGATGCTCCGGCGCATCGTTGCGTCCGGCGAGATCCCGAATATGGTGTTTTACGGCCCGTCCGGCACCGGAAAGACCACCGTCGCGAGCATCATCGCTGCCAGCACGAACCGCACCCTGCGCCGCCTGAACGCCACGACCGCGAGCATTTCGGACATCCGCAATATCATCGCGGAGCTCGACACCATGCTCACGCCCGGCGGCGTGCTGCTGTATCTTGACGAGATCCAGTATTTCAACAAAAAGCAGCAGCAGTCGCTGCTCGAATTCATGGAGGACGGCCGCATCACGGTCATCGCCTCCACGACGGAAAACCCGTATTTCTACGTCTACAACGCGGTGCTCAGCCGCAGCACGGTGTTCGAGTTCAAGCAAGTGCCGGCTGCCGAGGTGGAAAAGGCGGTGCTGCGCGCAGTGTCCATTCTCTGCGCGCGTGAGAATGTCACGGCGGACATCGAACCGGGCACAGCGGGGTATATCGCCTCTGTCTGCGGCGGCGATGTGCGCAAGGCGCTCAACACAGTCGAACTGCTCTTTTCTGCAGCGCCGCGTGACGGTGCGGCTGTTCGGCTCCTGCGCGCGGATGCCGAAAATATCACGCAGCGCAGCGCCATGCACTACGACCGCGCGGGTGATGATCACTTTGACGTTGTCTCTGCGCTTATGAAATCGCTGCGCGGCTCGGATCCCGATGCGGCACTGCACTATCTCGCGCGCCTGCTCGAGGCGGGGGATCTGATCGGTGCTTGCCGGCGCATCCTCTGCTCGGCGAGCGAGGATATCGGCCTTGCCTACCCGCAGGCCGCCATGATCGTCAAGTCCTGCGTGGACTCGGCGCTGCAGCTCGGTCTGCCGGAGGCTCGCCTGCCGCTGGCGGAGGCGGTACTGCTGCTGGCAACCGCGCCGAAGTCCAACTCTGTCGTCATGTCCATCGACGCCGCGATTGCGGACGTGCGTGCAGGGAAGGCGGGCCCCATCCCGCGCGAGCTGCAAAACGTCCACGCAGACGGGACGGGCTTCGAGCGTGAGCAGGGCTACAAATATCCGCACAGTTACCCGGGGCACTGGGTGCAGCAGCAGTATCTGCCCGATGATCTGAAGGGCAAACACTATTACGAGTACGGCGACAACAAGACTGAGCAGGCTGCGCGCGCCTACTGGCAGCGCATCAAGGGGGAGTGAGCGATGGACATTCGAGTCGGCGACATTCTGACGATGAAAAAACAGCACCCCTGCGGTGAAAAGCGCTGGGAGGTGCTGCGCATCGGCGCGGACTTTAAGCTCCGCTGCCTGGGCTGCGGTCGCGAGGTCATGGGCCCGCGTGCAAAGTTTGAAAAAATGATCCGGCAGGTCGATCGGAGCGACACATAAAAAGATGATCCCGGAGCGTGTCAACAATCACGCTCCGGGATCTTATCATGTCCGATCATCTGTGCACGCCGTAGAAGAACAGCGCCACCGTGCCGGGGCCGACGTGGCAGCCCGTGACAGGCTCATAGCATACGGTCAGGCAGTCGCCGGTGAAGCCGCGCTTGCGCAGCGCGTCGAGCAGAAACTGCGCACACTCGGCGTCATCCGCGTGCGCGATGCCGATCTCTTCCGTCTTGTCCGCGACCAGCTTTTCATAGAAGTCAGCAAGGGAAGCGAGGGATTGCTTGCGCCCGCGCGTCTTGCCGCACAGGACAATTTTGCCCTCTTCGTCGCCGCGCAGCAGGGGCTTGATCTTCAGCACCGTGCCGACGATAGCGGCAGCCTTGCTCACGCGGCCGCCGCGCTCGAGATAGGCGAGGTCGTCGACCGTGAAATACTGGCACATCACATGACGCCGCTGCGAAATTTTCTCCACGATCTCGTCAAAGGACGCGCCGTTTTCGAGCATACGCGCAGCCTCGACCACGAGCAGCCCCTCGCCGAGAGAGGCGGCATATGTGTCGATGGAGGCAACCTTCCGCTCCGGGAATTCTTCCTTCAGCTCCTCCACAGCGAGGGAGGCAGCGTGTGCCGTGCCGCTGATGCCGCCGGACATGCCGATGTAGATCACATCGTCGCCGGCCGCGAGCACCTCGCGCAGCGGCTCAAGAAAGCCGGCGAGATTGATCATGGCGGTCGTCACGGACGTGCCGCTGCGCATTGCGTTATAGTAGGCCTTGCCGTCAAAGTCCACAGTCGGGTCCTGATGCGCCTCGACACCATCGATCAGGTAGGTCAGCGGGATCACGCGCAGGGCATATTTCTGAATGTATGAGGCCGGCAGGTTCGCCGACGTATCGGTAAAGATCTGAATCATATGGGTGCTCCTTTGTTTTGCTCAAAGTGCTGCACATTGTGCGCTCTTTATCCATACACCCGTGGGTGTGCAAATTCAACCTACTGTCATTTTTCCCTGTCTACGTTCCGATTTTACAGTCTCTACGCAAAAATATGTGTCTCTACTGCTTTGTAGAGTCACTCTACCGCCAGAAACAGACGGAAATAGGAAGAAAATCGGATGCTGGCTCCCCAAAGGCAAAAAAGTTCCGCAGCTCGGATAGAACTGCGGAACCGGAAAATCGATATTGTCAGCTCAAAAGCTTACTTTACGAGCTTGGCGACTTCCTCTGCGAGGTCATCCTGACGCTTCTCAATGCCTTCGCCCTTCTCAAAGCGGGTGTAGCCCACGAGCTTGATGGAGGCACCGATCTGCTTTGCGACAGCGGCGATGTGATCCTCGACGGAGACTTTGTCGTCCTTGACGAACGGCTGCTGCAGCAGGCAGATCTCCTTGAAGTACTTACCGATGCCGCCCATGACGATCTTCTCGATGATGGCGTCGGGCTTCTTGGCGTTCTTCGGATCTTCCTTGGCCTGAGCTAGGCGGATCTCCTTCTCCTTGGCGATGAACTCCTCGGAGACGTCGCTCTTGTCCATGTAGGTCGGGTTCAGAGCCGCGATCTGCATAGCGATATCCTTGCCGAGCTCGATGACAGCAGCGTCGGTGGACTCGGTCTCGAGGTTGACGAGCACGGCGATACGGCCGCCCATGTGGACATAGGGGACGCTCAGGCCGGTGTCGTAGCGCGCGAAGCGGCGGACCTTGATGTTCTCGCCGATGACGAGGACCTTGTCGTTCTGCTCCTCGAGCACGGTCTTGCCGTTGCCGTAAGCGCAGGCATACAGCGCGTCGAGATCGGCCGGATTTTCCTTTGCGATGACAGCGGCGACGCCCTTGACATACTCCACAAACAGGTCGTTCTTGGCCACGAAGTCGGACTCGGCATTGACCTCGATGATCACACCGATGCCGTCAATGTCAACGGCGTAAGCCATGCCCTCGGCGGCGATGCGTCCGGCCTTCTTCTGAGCGGCGGCGAGGCCCTTTTCGCGGAGCCATTCCACGGCTTTATCGATATCGCCATCGGCAGCGGTCAGAGCCTTTTTGCAGTCCATCATGCCGACGCCGGTCATTTCACGCAGATTTTTCACATCAGCAGCAGAAAATGCCATAATTCTTTCTCCTTTGTTATTTTTATCAGAAGGGCGGGTACGAGGCCCGCCCTTACAGTTTCCGATTACTCTTCGACCTTCTGAGCCTCTTCCTCGGAAGCGGCATCCTCAGCGTCGATGCCCTGACGGCCTTCCTGCACGGCGTTGGCCATGGTGGAAGCGATCAGGCGGATGGCGCGGATGGCGTCATCGTTGGCGGGAATGACGTAATCGATCTCGTCCGGATCGCAGTTGGTGTCGACGATGGCGACGATCGGGATGTTCAGCTTGCGCGCCTCAGCGATGGCGTTGTGCTCCTTGCGCGGGTCAACGACGAACAGAGCGCCGGGGAGCTTCTTCATCTCCTTGACGCCGCCGAGGTACTTCTCGAGCTTCTCCATCTCGCCGAGCAGCTTCATGACTTCCTTCTTCGGGAGCATATCGAAGGTGCCGTCCTCCTGCATCTTCTTGAGCTGAGCCAGACGGTCGATGCGGGTGCGCATGGTCTTGAAGTTGGTGAGCATTCCGCCGAGCCAACGGGCGTTGACGTAGTACATACCGACGCGGGAAGCCTCTTCCTTCACGGCGTCAGCAGCCTGCTTCTTCGTGCCGACGAAGAGGATGGTCTGGCCATTCTCCGCGAGGTTGCGCACGAAGCTGTAAGCCTCCTCGAGCTTTTTGACGGTCTTCTGCAGGTCGATGATGTAGATACCATTGCGCTCGCAGTAGATATACTCCGCCATTTTCGGGTTCCATCTGCGGGTCTGGTGACCGAAGTGGACACCGGCCTCAAGAAGCTGTTTCATAGATACGACTGCCATAGTTTTTTGTTTCCTCCTTTAATTAGTTGCTACCTCCGGGAGCTTCTTCTGTGCCCGACCAGGCCGAAACCACATGGTCGCACATCCACTCCCGTGCGTAATGCTCTGGTATTATACCAGAGAAAACCGGCCAATGCAAGAGGATTTGGCCGGTTTTTTGCATTTTTTGCGTGTGCTCAGAGATGATTCTGGCGCTTTTCGCGTCGGCGCCGCGGCTGCTGCCCCGAGACCTCGGCGAGAATGATATCTTCACCCAGCCGCGAGATAGACCCCCACGGCAGGATGTAGTCGTCGTCGCCGCTGAGCAGGCCGCCGAGCTTCTTTTGTCCGGGCACGATGAGCGACACGATCTTGCCGTCATCCAAGTCAATTTCCGCATCGCAGACGTAGCCGAGCCGCTGGCCGGTGCTCTGATCGATGACTTCTTTATATCGCAGGTCGGATAGACAACATTTCATGGGGACACCTCCGCGCGTTTTCGTAACAGTCTATGGCGCGGAACCGCAGCTTATGAGGGGAAGACGCTGCCGCGGATCTTGCCAATAGCCTGCTTTTCAAGCCGCGACACCTGTGCCTGACTGATGCCGATCTCACCGGCGACCTCCATCTGTGTCTTTCCGGCGTAAAAGCGCAGAGAGAGGATCTTTTTCTCGCGTGCGTTGAGCGCACCCATCGCGCTCGAGAGCGCCAGCCGCTCGAGCCACTGCTCGTCGGTATTTTTTGTGTCGCCGACCTGGTCCATGACGCAGATGCTCTCGCCGCTGTCGGTGTAGATCGGTTCGTAGAGGGAGATGGGATCGCTGATCGCATCGAGCGCAAATACCACTGTCTGCCGCGGCAGACCGAGCGACTTTGCAATCTCATCGAGTGACGGCTCGCGACCGGTGGCGGCGGTCAGGCGCTCCTTTTCCTGCAGCACCTGATATGCCGTGTCGCGCGTGGAGCGGCTGACGCGGATGGGGCTGTTGTCGCGCAGGTAGCGCCGGATCTCGCCGGAGATCATCGGCACGCCGTAGGTAGAAAAGCGCACATCATGGTTCTCCGCGTCGAAATTGTCGATGGCCTTGATCAGCCCGATACAGCCGACCTGAAACAGGTCATCCGCACTCTCGCCGCGGCCGGTGAATTTCTGGATCACGGACAGCACCAGCCGGAGGTTTCCCGCGATGAGCTGCTCGCGCGCGTCACGGTCGCCGTGCTTTGCACGGATGAGCAGCGCGCGGCAGGCATCGCTGCTCAGAACTTTTAAATCCGCCGTGTTCACGCCGCAGATCTCGACTTTTCCAAGCATAAGAATTCCTCCCATCCGGTACAGCGTAGTGTTTCCGGGTGGGAGGAATTTGATACATTGGCAGGTCTCCGAGCGGGTTATTGCTCGATGGCTGCGTTTTCTTTCTTCTTTGCGAAGGCCTTCTGCAGCCAGTCCTTGCCGTCTACATAGCGGGAGACGATGAAGGACACGACGTAGTCGCCGGCGGAGTTGACCATGGTGGCCGGGGGGTCGACAAGGTTGCCGATGGCAAGCGCGATCGGATAAGCAACGGCCAGCTGGTCGGGGAAGAAGATGGTGCAGACCACAAGTTCACCCGTGCCGCCGCCGCCGGGGATGCCGCTCATGGCGACGGAGGAGAATACCGCCACGACGATGGCCAGAATGGCCTTTTCCGTCGTGAAGTCCAGCCCGAACACGCCGAAGAGGAATGCGACCTTGATGATGGCGGACATGGCCGAGCCGTCCATGTGCATGGTGGCACCCATGGGCAGGACAATGTCGGTGACATCCTTGGAAATGCCGGTCTCATCCGCGACCTCCATGTTGGTCGGGATGGTCGCAACGGAAGAGCACGTGCCAAAGGAAACGGCTGCCGGACGGAACAGCTTGGAGAACATGATCTTCGCGCCGCCCTTACCGCCGCCGAACTGGGCGTAGATGGGGAAGAAGACGAACATGTAGGCAAAGCTCATGACGTAGTAGATGATGAGCGTGCGGCTGTAATCCGCGACCAGCTCCGGACCGTAGGTGGCGACCAGGTCGGCAAAAAAGCCGAAGAAGCCGATGGGGGCATAGTAGGTGATGAGCTTCACAGTCTTCATGATGCAGCCCGTGATGTCCTCGAGGAGCTTCGCGGTCTTTGTTTCCGGACCGCCGTTCATCTGGATGCCGAAGCCGAAGATGACCGCCGCAACGATCAGCGGCAGGATGGCCTTGCGGCTCAGCAGCTCCGTGAAGTCGGGCTTGGTAAAGAAGTTCACGATCATGTCGCCGAAGCCCAGTGTGTCGCCGATCTCGCCCTCCGTGATGGTGTAGTGTCCGTCCACGAGCGGGAAGATGCGGCAGACGATATACATCAGGATGCCGGCGATGGCAGCAGTGACGAGGAACGTGGCGATGGTTACGCCCATGATCTTGCCGGCGCGCTTGACGCTCTTCATGTTGGCGATGGCGGAGGCGATGGAGCAGAACACCATCGGCACGACCACGCAGAACATCATGTTGATGAACAGCGTGCCGAGGAATTTGATCTTGCCGCCGAAATCTGGGGCAAAAGCGCCCACCAGACAGCCGGCCACGATGCCGGAGATCATGAAGATCAGGAATCCGTAAGTCTTAAAAAACGACTTGGAACCGTTTGTCTTGGACATAAATGCAACACTCCCAGTGCGTAGTTTGCGCCGAAACAGCGCTTTGGTGACAGTATATAGAGTTTTTTCTTGCAATAATTGTACAAAAATGCTATCATATATTGCAAAAGATGCTTTCTTGGAGGCGAGCTATGCAACAGACTGATTATGAGCGCAGGGGATACCTGCATGAGGACTACCGTCTGTTCCATCTGAGCAGTGCGCTGGCTGAGGATACGGCCTTCCACTATCACGAATTTCATAAGCTGGTGTTCTTTCTGGCCGGGCGCGGAAACTATATCGTCGAAGGGCGCACACACGTGCTGCGGCCGTATGATGTGGTGCTTGTGCGGCAGGGCGCGATCCACAAAGCGCAGATCGACCCGAATGAGCGCTATGAGCGCGTGATCCTCTACATATCGCCGGACTTTCTGCGTGCGCAGTCAACGGCAGTGTCTGCGCTCGACGCCTGTTTTCATCTGCCGGCAGATGGGGAGAGCTTTGTCCTGCGCCCGGAGGCTGACCGCCGTACTGCACTGCTGCGCACACTGGACGCGCTCGAGGCGGAGGAGCAAAGCACGGCCTACGGACATGATCTGCTCTCACGCGCGCAGATGCTGCAGCTGTTGGTCATGCTCGGCCGCGGCCTGAATGACGACGGGTCAAGCTACGCCCCCTCGGAACACTGCAACGAAAAGACGGCTGCTATACTCGAATATCTCAACACGCACCTGACCGAGGACATCAGCATTGATGCCCTCGCAGACACCTTTTATCTCAGCAAGTATTATATGATGCGCCTGTTTCGTGCCGAGACCGGCTTTACAATCCACGGCTACCTCACGGACAAACGCCTGCGCGTGGCGCGCGACCTGATCGCCCGGGGCATGCGCACGACGGATGCCTGCTATCAGTGCGGGTACCATGACTACTCCGCGTTTTCACGGGCGTATAAAAAACGGTTTCAGGTCAGCCCCCGTGCCGACCAGACGAAAGGAGCGCAGTGACTATGCAGCTGCATCCGCAATATTATTATCAGCAGCTTCCGCCGCCGGAGCGCGCGGCGTATCACGGTATGCTGACCTGCCTGCGGGAGCTTGCGCCGTCGGCGCGCATTCCTCGTCTCACGATGGAGACGCTCGGCACGCTCTTTTTCCAGCTGCGGCTGGATCATCCGGAGATCTTCTACGCCGTCGGTTTTTCGTGCCGTGCTGTGCCCGAGGCGGAGTTCGTGGACTTTTTCCCCGAGTATCGCTTTGAAAAAAAGCGCATCCGTGAGCACCGGCAGGCAATTGAGGCGCGCACGGCACGGTTACTGCGTCCGCTGCGCAGCCTGCCACCGGCGGAGCAGGAGCGCGCGATCCATGATTTCATTGTGGAAAACGTTCGCTACGATAAGCTTGAAAAACCGTATTCGCACGAGGTCATCGGCCCGCTGACCAACGGCGTCGGTGTCTGCGAGGGCATGGCCAAAACGGTCAAGCTCCTGTGCGACGGGCTTGGCCTGCCGTGTATGATCGCCGTCAGCGACCGCGACCGTGCCAACGGGGATCGCTATCTGCACGCGTGGAACATCGTGCAGCTCGGTGGACAGTGCTATCATCTGGACGCCACATTTGACAATTCTCTCAGCAAGCACGGCGTGCTGCGCTATGACTATTTCAATCTGGACGACACAAAGATTTTCCGAGACCACCGTAAGCTTCTGTATCCGGCACCGGCCTGTACGGATGGCGGGCAGTTTTACTATAAGCTCCAGCATCTGTCGTGGACAAAGCCGGAGGAGGCTGCGCGCCGGGTCGATCAGGCGCTGCGCAAAAAGCAGCCGGGTCTTGTGTTTCACTGGCGCGGCGGCTATCTGACGCGCGAGGTGCTGACTGACCTGTGTACACAGATTGATGCAGCGGCGCATGCGCGCGCTCGAGCGGCTGCCATTTCGGTCAATTGGCCGCAGGCGGTGCTGCAGGTGCGCTTTGTCGAGGCGGCGCAGCCGGTGGAGACGGAAACACTCGACGATATTTGAGAGAAGATTTATCAGTTCCGGGCAAAATGACGGAGCGGACAGACAATTTTGCAGTGCGTGTGCATGGAACGGCAAAAGTGTTTTTGCCTTCTTGACATGGACTCGAGCGGCTCCTACAATGGGTGCAATTTCAGTTTTCGCAGGGAGGAATTCCAATGAAAAAAACGTTTGTCTCCGCAGCACAGCTGGAGCAAATTGCAGCGCAGTATCCCACACCGTTTCACATCTATGACGAACAGGGGATCCGGGAAAATGCCCGCCGCCTGAACGCTGCTTTCTCATGGAATCCGGGTTTTCGCGAGTATTTCGCGGTGAAAGCGACGCCTACGCCTGCAATTATGAAGGTTCTGCAGGAGGAGGGGTGCGGATGCGACTGTTCATCGCTCACGGAGCTGATGATGGCCGAACGCATCGGCTGTGTCGGTGAGCATATTGTGTTCTCTTCCAATGAGACCCCGGCCGAGGATTACCGCCTGGCGGCAAAGCTGGGTGCAGTCATCAATCTGGACGATCTCACACACGTGGACTTTCTGGAACGCGCGATCGGCTATATCCCGAAGAAGATCGGCTGCCGCTTCAACCCCGGCGGCACGTTCTCGCTCGGTGAAACACGTGAAGGCTTTCAGGTCATGGACAATCCCGGCGATGCCAAGTACGGCATGACCCGTGCGCAGATCGCTGAGGCGTTCCGGCTGCTCAAGGCAAAGGGCGCGGAGGAGTTCGGTATTCATGCATTTCTGGCCTCCAATACGCTCTCAAACGAATACTATCCCGCGCTGGCGCGTATGCTTTTCCGGCTGGCGGCGGAGCTGCAGCAGGAGACCGGCTGCCATATCACGTTCATTGACCTCTCCGGCGGCGTCGGTATCCCGTACCGGCCGGATGAGCCGGCCAATGACATCGCCGTCATCGGCGAAGGCGTGCGCAGGGCGTATGAGGAGATCCTTGTGCCGGCCGGCATGGGTGATGTGGCGCTGTACACCGAACTCGGCCGCTTTATGCTCGCACCGTACGGTCATCTCGTGACGCGCGCGATCCACGCAAAGCACATCTATAAGGAGTACATCGGCACAGATGCCTGCGCATGTGACCTGATGCGTCCGGCCATGTACGGGTCGTATCACCATATCACGGTCATGGGCAAGGAGGACGCGCCCTGCGACCACAAGTACGACATTGTCGGCGGTCTGTGTGAGAACAATGACAAGTTTGCCGTCGACCGGATACTGCCGGGCATCGACATCGGCGATCTGCTTGTCATCCATGATGCCGGTGCACACGGCCTTGCCATGGGCTACAACTACAACGGCAAGCTCCGCTGCGCAGAGGTGCTGCTGCAGCCGGACGGTTCCACGCGCCTGATCCGCCGCGCTGAGACGCCGGAGGACTACTTTGCGACCATGGTCTGGGACGATTGAGACACAGAAAAAACCGAGGGAGTAGCTCCCTCGGTTTTTGTATGTTGTTTTGCCTCAGAGCACACGCACGCAGTCGCGCGTGATCTCGCCGAGCGTGTGCACGCCGCACATGGCCATCGTGTCGCGCAGCTCGCTGCCGATCTTTTCGATGTACGTCGCTACGCCCTGCGCGCCGTCGCCGTAGACCATTGGCACGAACGGACGCCCGATGAGCACGGCGTCCGCGCCGAGCGCCAGCGCCTTGAACACATCCGTGCCGGTGCGGATGCCGCCGTCCACGAAGATCTTCATGCTGCCGCCGACGGCGTCGGCGATCTCGGCGAGCACTTCCGCGCTGGCCGGGGTCTGGCCAAGTACGCGGCCGCCGTGGTTCGAGACGATGATCGCAGCAGCGCCGGCCTCGGCGGCCTTCTGCGCGCCGCGCACGGTCATGACGCCCTTGACGATGAACGGCATGGCGGCGTAGCGGATGATCTCTGTCAGCTCCTGCACGGACTTGCTGCCGGCCGGCGGCGTCAGATTTTTCAGGAAGGGGAGGCCCGCGCCGTCAATATCCATGGCGACGGCCTTGCAGCCGCTGGTTCTGGCCAGATCGAGCTTCTCAAAAACCAGCTGCTGGCTCCACGGCTTGATCGTCGGCACGCCGACACCGCCGGCTGCGCGGATGGCTTCCATCGCGCCCTGGAACACCGCGGCATCCACACCGTCACCGGTGAAAGCGGCGATGCCGCTGTCGGCGCAGGCGTTGACGAGGATGCTGTTATACTCGCGGTCGTTGTACTTGTCGCCATAGTGCATCTTCATCGCGCCGAGCGGGGCTGCAAAAAACGGGTAGCGGTACATGGTGCCGAACAGCTCCACAGCCGTGTCGACCGGCTCGTTCGGGCAGATGGTGTCCATGTTGACGCAGATCTTCTGCCACGCATCGTAGTTGCGGGTGAAGCCGTTGCCGGGGGCTTTTGCGCCGGGGCCGGGGACCTGGTTGCCGCAGGCCTTGCCGTTGCACACCGGGCAGGCCTTGCAGTACGGGCCGATACAGGTGCGTGCGCTTTCGAGAATCTCTTTGTACTCCATGAGGGTACCTCCATATATCTTTACTGTATTGATGGATTTGCTGCCGAAACGCCCGTGCCGTCAAACGCCGGGATCATGTCATCAGTCGCGGCATCGAGATCCTGATAGAAACCGTCTGTGATGGGGCTGTCCATCAGGTATTCGTACATGGCATCGTTGAGTGCGGGGGAGACGGGGTGCTGCAGCTCCGGCCACTGCGCCAGATCGCCGACGGGCGTGTACTGGCTCATGAGACTGAAGAGCACCTGCCCGGGCGCAAACGTCTGCCCGACCCAGTCGATGACGCGGCGGGTGTTTTCGCCTTGATGCGGCAAAATGAGATGCCGGATGAGTACGCCGCGCTGCAGCATCCCGTCGTCATCGAGCTGAAACGGACCGGTCTGACGGTACATTTCCAGAATGGCGGCGCGGGCGACCTGCGGGTAATCCGCGGCGGCGGAGTAGCGTGCTGCCGGTCCGGACAGGGCGTATTTCATGTCCGGCAGGTATACCTGCACGAGCCCCTCGAGCATACGCAGCGACTCCACACACTCATAGCCCGAGCTGTTCCACACGACCGGGATGCCAAGGGACAGACCCGTGAGCGCCTCGGTGATCTGCGGCGTGTAGTGGCTGGGGGTAACGAGGTTGATGTTGTGCACACCTTCGTCCCGCAGGCGCAAAAAAATAGCGCGGAGCTGCGCGACGGTGATCTCTTTTCCGTGTTCGCCGCGGCTGATGTCGCGGTTCTGGCAAAATACGCACCGCAGATTGCAGCCGGAGAAAAAGACCGCGCCGCTGCCGCGTGTGCCGGATATGCACGGTTCCTCACCGAAATGCGGCGCTGCGCGCGCCACCATGGGTGCATCCGGAACTGCGCAAAAGCCCAATTGTCCGCCTGCGCGGTCAACACCGCAGCCGCGCGGACAGACGGAACAAAGTTGCGTCATAGTACCTCCCACGCATAGAATCTTGCGTGAAATCGATAGATTCTGTGGATATTATAAAGTTTTTTCATCCATTATGCAATGGTCTTCGGCATGTTTCACGAAAAGTTCAGAAATGCAGCGATTTCCAGTGACAGCTTTATTTAAAAGGGCGATTGCAAAAAAAGCAGCAAAGTAATACAATAACAGAGATATAATCGGCTGCGAATTTGAAAAAAATAACGAAGAGGAAGCATTATGGTAGATATCGTTTTGGTGGAGCCGGAGATCCCGAACAACACCGGCGCCATTGCGCGTACCTGTGCCTGCACGGGTTCGCGGCTGCACCTGATCAAACCGCTCGGGTTTGATATTTCCGACCGCGCCGTCAAGCGCGCCGGACTTGACTACTGGCATCTGGTCGATATCTCGGTGTATGAGAACATCGACGAGTACTTCGCCAAAAATGGGGATGAAAATCTCTGGCTGCTCACGACAAAGGCGAAGGTGAGCTATGCCGACGCCGATCTCTCTGCGCCAAAGGTGACGCTCATGTTCGGTAAGGAGACAAAGGGCCTGCCAGAGTGGCTGCGCGAGCGCTATGCCGACCACTGCCTGCGTATCCCCATGCGCGCGGAGGCGCGCAGCCTGAATCTGTCCAACTCTGCGGCGATCTTATGCTATGAGGCGCTGCGTCAGCAGAACCTGCTCGGACAGATCGATCTGGATCTTTGAATACCATATCACACACCCGTGTGAAATCACAAACCAGGAGGAAGCAAGATGAACTACAACAAACAGACCGTCAAGGACGTCCCGCTTTCCGGAAAAAAAGTGCTCCTGCGCTGCGACTTCAATGTCCCGCAGGACAAGACGACCGGTGAGATCACGAGCGACAAGCGCATTGTAGCTGCACTGCCGACGATCCGCTACCTGCTCGATCACGGCGCCGCTGTGATCGCCTGCTCGCACCTCGGCAAGCCGAAGGGCACGTGGAAGGAGAGCCTTACGCTCGCGCCGGTGGCCAAGCGCCTGACGGAGCTGCTTGGTATGGACGTGCTCTTTGCCAAGGATATCGTCGGCGAGGACGCCAAGACCAAGGCGGCCGCGCTGCAGCCGGGGCAGCTTCTGCTGCTGGAGAACCTGCGTTTTGATCCCCGCGAGGAGAAAAATGACCCCGAATTCGCAAAAGAGCTCGCGAGCATGGCTGAGCTTTATGTCTCCGATGCGTTCGGCACGGTGCACCGCGCACACGCTTCCACTGCCGGCGTCGCGGCATATCTGCCCGCATATGCCGGTCTGCTGATCGAGAAAGAGCTGTCCGTCATGGGTAAGGCGCTGGAAGATCCGAAGCGCCCGTTCGTCGCCATCCTCGGCGGCGCGAAGGTGTCGGATAAGATCGGCGTCATCAATAACCTCCTGGAAAAGGCCGACACGATCATCATCGGCGGCGGCATGGCCTACACGTTCGTCAAGGCGCAGGGCGGCGAGATCGGCACGTCTCTGCTCGAGGCTGACAAAATGGACTATGCGCTCGAGATGATCCGGAAGGCGAAGGAGCGTGGCGTGAAGCTGCTGCTGCCCGTTGACACTATGGCCGGCGATCAGTTTGCCGCCGATTGCGCGCGCAAGGTCGTGCCGACCAATGCCATTCCGGCTGACTGGATGGGGCTGGACATCGGCCCCGAGACGATCAAGCTGTTCACGGATGCCATCAAGGGTGCCGGCACGGTCGTCTGGAACGGGCCGATGGGCGTGTTTGAGTTCCCGGCCTTTGCCGCCGGCACGGAAGCCATTGCTGCAGCGCTGGCGGAGTCCGGAGCGGTCACGATCGTCGGCGGCGGCGATTCGGCGGCTGCGGTCGAGAAGCTCGGTTTCGCCGATAAGATGACGCACATCTCCACCGGCGGCGGCGCTTCACTGGAGTTCCTTGAGGGCAAGGAGCTGCCGGGCGTTGCGTGCCTGCTGGATAAGTAAGCGCTGGAAAGGAAATTAGGATATGAATATCAAAGAGAGAAAAGCAATCATCGCCGGTAACTGGAAGCTCAATAAGCGCGTGGCCGAGATCCCGGCCTTCGCGCAGGAGCTGCAGGCGAATCTTCCGGCAGAGCGCTGCTGTGACGTGGTTATCTGTGCCCCGTACCCGCTGATCGGTGCGCTGGAGGCTGCCGGTCAGTGCTGCGCTCTCGGCGTCGGCGCACAGGACGTGTCCGAGCATCAGCACGGTGCGTACACCGGCGAGGTATCCGCCGAGCAGCTCAGCGATCTCGGCGCACAGTACTGCATCGTCGGTCACAGTGAGCGCCGCAGCTATCATGGCGAGACCGATCTGCAGGTCAACGCCAAGACGAAAATTCTGCTGGAGAATCACATCATCCCGATCATCTGCGTCGGCGAGAGCCTTGCGCAGCGTGAGCATGACCTGACCGAGACCTATGTTGCCTATCAGGTCGCGGCTGCTTTCTCCGGCCTGACGGCGGAGCAGGCAGTGCGCTGCGTCATCGCCTATGAGCCCCTGTGGGCCATCGGCACCGGCAACACCGCCACGAGCGCGCAGGCGCAGGAGGTCTGCGCCTCCATCCGCGCCACGCTTGCCAAGCTCTATGACGCCAACACGGCCAAGGCGATCAGCATCCTCTACGGCGGCTCGATGAACGCGGGCAACGCAGCCGAGCTGCTGGCACAGCCGGACATCGACGGCGGCCTCATCGGCGGCGCGTCGCTCAAACCGGTCGATTTCTCGAAGATCATTGCCGCGACGGCGCAGGGAGCCTGCGAATGAGCAACAGAAAAGTCGCACTCATCATCCTCGACGGCTACGGCATCGGCGAGCCGAATGCGGGAAACGCCATCTATATGGCCAAAACGCCGGTGATGGACAGCCTCCTGCAGCGCTGGCCGCACACGAAGCTCTCTGCCTCCGGGCTGGACGTCGGCCTGCCGGACGGACAGATGGGCAACAGCGAGGTCGGTCACACGAACATCGGCTCGGGCCGCGTCGTGTTTCAGGATCTGCCGCGCATCACCAACGCCATTTCCGACGGCTCGTTTTTTGAAAACCCCGTCTATGGTGCGGCACTCGACAACGCCGCTAACGGCAAGGCGCTGCACATCCTCGGTCTGCTGTCCGACGGCGGCGTACACAGCCACATCCGGCACATCTTTGCCATGGTGAAGATGGCACATGACCGCGGCATCGAGCGCGTCTACCTGCACTGCTTCCTCGACGGGCGTGACGTTGCACCCACGAGCGGCGCGGGCTATGTCCGCCGGCTGCATGACTATTGCGACGAGCTCGGCACGGGCAAGATCGCAACGCTGCAGGGACGCTTCTACGGCATGGATCGTGACAAGCGCTGGGATCGCATCGAGGCGAGCTACAATGCCATGGTCTGCGGCGAGGGCGTGCAGGATCCCGACCCCATCCACGCGATGGAGGCGAGCTATGCCGCCGGTGTGACGGATGAGTTCGTCAAGCCGGTCGTCTGTGTTCCTGATGGGAAGATCTGTTCCGGTGACAGTGTCATCTTCATGAACTTCCGTCCCGACCGTGCGCGGGAAATGACCTATGCGCTCACGCAGAGCGATTTTGACGGCTTCCGGCGCAAGGTCGTTGCGCAGGACCTGCACTATGTCTGCACGACACGCTACGACGAGAAGCTCACCGATCTTCCGATCGCATTCCCGCCCGAGGAGCTGCACGACACGCTCGGCGAGATCGTCAGTGCACACGGTCTGCGCCAGCTGCGCATCGCGGAGACGGAAAAGTACGCACACGTCACGTTCTTCTTCAACGGCGGCACGGAGACGCAGTATCCCGGCGAGGATCGCGTGCTCATCCCGTCGCCGCGCGAATTTCCGACCTACGACCTCGTCCCCGAGATGAGCGCCGTCAAGGTCAAGGACGAGCTTGTGGCGCGCATCCGCACCGGTGCGTATGACATGATCGTCTGTAACTTTGCCAACTGTGACATGGTCGGCCACACAGGTGTGATGCCGGCCGCCATTCAGGCGGTCGAGTGCGTGGATCGCTGCCTCGGTGAAGTCGTTGCGGCGGCGGAAGAGATGGGCTATACGCTGCTCGTCACCGCTGATCACGGAAACGCCGATCGCATGGTTGAGCCGGACGGGTCAACGAACACGGCGCACACGACGAATCTTGTGCCGCTGGTGCTCGTCGGCAGAGAGCTGCCGCTGCGCGCGCAGGGCCGTCTTTCCGATATCGCACCGACCATGCTCGAGCTGATGCACATCGAGCCGAAACCCGCAATGACAGGCGAGAGCCTTATCGAAAAATCATAAAGGAGTATTGACATGAAGGACTATTTTGAAATTGTGGATGTAAGTGCCAGAGAGATTCTGGACTCCCGCGGCAATCCGACCGTGGAAGTCGAGGTCACGCTTGACGACGGCACCGTTGGCCGCGCTGCCGTTCCGTCCGGCGCTTCCACCGGTATCTACGAGGCTTGCGAGCTGCGCGACGGCGATAAGAGCCGTTACCTCGGCAAGGGCGTGCTCAAGGCAGTTGAGAACGTCAACGTCGAGATCGCTGAGGCGCTGCAGGGCATGAACGTCCTCGACCAGACCTCCATCGACAAGCTGCTCATCGAGCTGGACGGCACCCCGAACAAGACCCGTCTCGGCGCCAATGCTATTCTCGGCGTGTCCCTCGCGTGCGCGAAGGCCGGCGCGCTGGCGACCGGCCAGAGCCTGTATAACTACATCGGCGGCTGCAACGCCAAGACGCTGCCTGTGCCGATGATGAACGTGCTCAACGGCGGCGCACACGCTACCGGCAGCAACGTTGACATCCAGGAGTTCATGATCATGCCCGTCGGCGCCAAGAGCTTCGCCGAGGCGCTGCGTATGTGCTCGGAAGTGTTCCACGTGCTCAAGAAGGTCGTCCCGGCCTCCGGCGTGGGCGACGAGGGCGGCTACGCTCCGAACCTCGACAGCGATGAAGACGCGCTCAAGGCGCTCGTCAAGGCCATCGAGCTTGCCGGCTACAAGCCGTATGACGATTTCATGATCGCTATCGACAGCGCCTGCTCCGAGTGGTTCAACGCCGAGGACGGCTGCTACCATCTGCCGAAGCGCGGCATCGTCATGACCCGCGAGCAGATGGTCGATATGTACGCTGATTTCGTTGAGAAGTACCCGATCATCTCCCTCGAGGACGGCATGGCCGAGGATGACTGGGAAGGCTGGCAGATGCTCATGGATCGCCTCGGCAAGAAGATCCAGCTCGTCGGCGACGACTTGTTCGTCACGAACGTCCAGCGCATCAAGAAGGGCATCGAGCTCGGCGCAGCCAATGCAGTGCTCATCAAGCTCAACCAGATCGGCACGCTGACCGAGACACTCGACGCGATCCAGATGGCGCACCGCGCCGGCTGGACGGCTGTCGTGTCTCACCGCTCCGGCGAGACCGAGGACACCACGATCGCGGACATCTCCGTGGCCGTCAACGCCGGTCAGATCAAGACCGGTGCTCCGAGCCGCACCGACCGCGTTGCGAAGTACAACCAGCTGCTGCGCATCGAGGACGAGCTGTTCGACGTGGCCCAGTACCCCGGTAAGGACGCATTTTTCAGCATCAACAAGAAGTAATTTCCCAAACCGGTATAAAAGGTGTTTGCGTGGGTGACAATACCCATGCAAACACCTTTTTTCTTGGAGGGAAATACGATGGAACCGAATCAGGACAAAAACCCCGAAAAAAGATCTGTACGCTTCATCGAAGGCAAGGGCTTCTACATAGCCCTCGTCCTCTGCGCGGCGGTGATCGGCGTCTCTGCGTGGTCACTGCTGGCAGATACGAAGACTATGGATGATGAGCGTGCACACAGCGCGGTGCTGGAGGTCGTACCGACACCGGTCGTACCCGTACCGGAGACACCGCAGCCGACGCCAGAGCTGTCGCCTGAGCCTGAAATTCCAGCGGAGGAAGCTGCAGAAACGGCGGCGCAGGATGTGTACCTCTGGCCGGTCGATGGCGCGGTGACGCGCGCCTATGCGATGACGGCGCTGGCCTATGATGAGACAATGGCGGACTGGCGCACGCATGACGGCATTGACATTGCGGCGGATTACGGCGCGGTCGTCTCGGCCATGGCGTCGGGCACGGTGACGCAGGTATATCACGACGACCGCTACGGCACGACCGTCGTCACGGAGCGCGCCGACGGTTTGCGCTGCACGTATGCGAATCTGGAGTCGATCCCCACGGTGAACGCCGGCGATTCGGTCTCGGCGGGGGATACGATCGGCTCGGTCGGTGATTCCGCCGGCTGCGAATCGGCGCAGGAGAGCCACCTGCACCTGTCGGTTTCGGTCTCCGGGCAGAGCGTTTCGCCTCTTGATTATTTACCGCAAAAAAATTAAAAAAGTGACGCGAAACTTATTGACAAAGGGAGCATTGTTTGGTACAATGCTCCTTGCGTTTAGCGGTTCGCGAAACGCTCACAACATGGCGGCATAGCTCAGTTGGCCAGAGCATTCGGTTCATACCCGAAGTGTCCCCGGTTCGAATCCAGGTGCCGCTACCAAGGGGATGCTGCACTCGCAGCATCCCATCTTAGGCCCGTTGGTCAAGTGGTTAAGACACCGCCCTTTCACGGCGGTAACATGGGTTCGAGTCCCGTACGGGTCACCACTTTTGGAGGCTTAGCTCAGCTGGTTAGAGCGCATGCTTCACACGCATGAGGTCGATGGTTCGAGCCCATTAGTCTCCACCACAAAAACCTGTGTTCTCTGAACGCAGGTTTTTTTCATTTTTGGAGGTGCGCATGAAACTGATCGCTCTGGATCTCGACGGAACGCTGCTCAACAGCGAGAAGGTCATCTCGGCGGGGAATTTTGCCGCGCTTTCGCTTGCGGCGGAGCAGGGACATGTGATCGTCCCGGCGACGGGGCGCGCGCTGCGCGCGATTCCGGAGCAGGTGATGGCGCTGCCGTTTCTGCGGTATGCCATTACGATCAACGGCGCGAAGGTTTCCGACGCGCGGACGGGGGAGACGCTCCTGCGTGCTGAGCTTGCGCTGGATACCTGCCTGCGCCTGATGGACTTCGCCGGGCGCTATGACGCGATGTATGACTGCTACTGGAACGACACCGGCTGGGTAGACCGCGCATTTCTTGAGCGTGTGCGGTATTATAATGCTGATGAGGAAGTGGTCACACTCCTGCGGCGCACACGTGCGCCGGTCGAGGATCTGAAAGCGTTTGTGCGCGCAAACGGTCAGCCGGTGCAGAAGGTGCAGCTGTGTTTTCGGGACATGGCAGAGCGTGAAACGGCGCGTGCGGAGATCACGGCCGCGTTTCTGGATGTTCTGGTCACGTCGTCGTTTCGCAACAACCTTGAGCTTAACGCCGTTGATGCAGACAAGGGCAGGGCGCTGCTTGCACTCGCGCGGCACTTGGGCATCCCGGCGGAGGATACGGTTGCCTTTGGGGACAGCTCCAACGACCTGCGGATGCTGCGTGCCGCCGGCACAAGCGTTGCCATGGGCAATGCTGCGCCAGAGGTGCGCGCTGTCTGCGACTACGTGACGGATACCAACGACCGCGACGGTGTGGCAGCGTTCCTCCGGACACATATTCTGCATGGAGTTTCACTTTGAATTCGTGATAAAAAGACCGTGTTCCGGAGAACACGGTCTTTTTTGTGATGCGGAAATTACTTCTTGATGTTTTCCTTGATGACTTCGCCCAGAATGGTCATGCCCTGCTCGATCTTCTCTTCGGGCATGCAGGAGTAGTTCAGGCGGATGCAGTTGTTGTGACCGGCGTCCGGGAAGAAGCCGTCGCCCGGGACATAGGCAACGTTGCGTGCCAGGCACTGCTTTGCCATCTCATTGGTGTTGATGTAGTCCGGCAGCTCGACCCAAGTGAACAGACCGCCGTTGGGGTGCGTGAACTTCGCCTCGGGCGGGAACTCGCGTTCCATGGTCTGGATCATGACGTCGCGGCGCTTGCGGTAGCACTCCTTGATGGTGGCAACGTGCTCATCAAGGTCGAACATATCGATGAACTTGGACACAACGAGCTGTGCCTCGGTGGAAGCCTGCAGGGAAGCGGCCTGCGCGAGGAAGTTGTACTTCTGGAGGATCTCACCGTCGGCGCAGACCCAGCCAAGACGGTAGCCGGGCGCGAGGATCTTGGAGAACGTGCCGAGGAAGACAACGAGGCCCTTGGTGTCCATGCTCTTGAGCGCGGGCAGGTATTCGCCCTCGAAGCGGAGCTCACCGTACGGGTTATCCTCAACAACGGGGATCTCGTACTTGTTGATGATCTCCATGAACTGTTTGCGGCGCTCGAGCGGCCAGGTGCGGCCGGACGGATTCTGGAAGTCGGGGATGACGTAGATCATCTTGACATTCTCCGTCGTGGCGAGTACCTTTTCCAGCTCTTCCATGATCATGCCGTCGCCGTCGGTGGGGATGGCAACAAAGTTCGGCTCACAGGCTTTGAATGCGTTCAGCGCGCCGAGATAGGAGGGGCTCTCAATGATGACCACATCGCCCTTATCGCAGAACACGCGCGCGGAATAGTCCAGGCCCTGCTGAGAGCCGGAGGTCACGAGGATGTTATCAGCAGTGGTTTTGATGTTGAGCTTCGCTTCCATGCGGTCAGCGATCTGCTGACGGAAGTGCTCAAAACCGTTGGTGCTGGAGTACTGGAGCGCGACTTTGCCCTGCTCCTCAAGGACAGCATCGGTCGCAGCCTTGATCTTGTCAACAGGGAAGAGCTCGGGTGCGGGCATACCGCCTGCAAACGAAAGGATCTCCGGCTTGTTGGCAAGCGCCAGCAGTTCGCGGATCGCAGAACCCTTGAGAAGGTTCATTCGTGTGGAAAACCGTACCATTTCTAAATTTCCTCCTTATTTTGCTGGTAATGATGTACAAGAGCATCGATTACGTCTCACCATATTTAAGCACATTTTCACAGTAAAGTAAACCATTTCAATCAAATCCGACGAAAATTTTCGTTTTCATAATTTTTAATGCCGTTTTTATTCCTTGACATAGAACGGTAAATTCGTTATGATGAGGCCAAAGAGGTGTTGTGTATGATCGGAACCACGCTCAAAAATTTGCTGGATGAACGCGAGATCAAGGTCAACGAGTTCGCGCGGCAGATCAAAGTGCCGGCGCAGACGCTCTACAGCATTATCCGCCGCGACAATATGAAGATCGATTTCGAGCTGCTGCTGCGCATCTGCGATGCGCTGCACGTTCCGCTCGAGACGTTTTGCGGTACAGGCAGCACCGGTCAGCCGACGCCTGAGGAGTGGGAGACGCTCTGGAAGCTGCGCCGTCTGGATGATCACGGCCGCTTTGTGACGCTGCAGCTGCTCGATGCTGAGTGTGCGCGTCTGCAGGCTGCACAGCGTCAGCCGGAGCGCAATAAGATCATCCCGCTTTATATGACGCCGGCAGCGGCCGGATATGCCTCGCCGGCGCTTGGTGATGATTATGAGGATTATGAGGTCGCGGCGGATTCGGAGGCGGACTTTGCCGTGCGCATCGCCGGTGACAGTATGGAGCCCTATATCCACGACGATTCCATCGTACTGGTCAAACGCGGCGCGACGATTTTTGACGGGGACATTGGTCTGTTCTTCGTCGATGGCGATATGAAGTGCAAGCAATATTGTCAGGATTATCTCGGCAATGTGTATCTGTTCTCGCTCAACCGTGCACGCAGAGATGCGGATGTGACGATTCCGGCCTCATCCGGCATTACGATCTGCTGCTTTGGCAAGGTGCTGCTCAAGGGGAAGATTCCTTTGCCGCAGGACTGAATAAAAATGTATAGATGAAACGGTCATCCGCAGCTTGCGGATGACCGTTTTGCTATGTATTACTGATACATAAAGGAGTAGTCCACGTTCAGGTCACTGCCTGTCCAGGAACCGTCGAGCTTGCTGATCGTGCGTGCGTAGCCGTCCTCATCCTTGTCATAAGGACGCGGCCGGTAGTCGTTTTTGCTGTCAGTGCTCGACAGGCGGCAGGGGATCAGGTCGTAGCCGTCTACGACCCAGCCGTCACCGTCTTTCTTGACGGTCACCTGCGCGATCGCGGTGTCTACATCGCGCGGCGCGGTGTTGCCGCCGAAGCTGAAGTTTCCGAGGCTGTAGAAAATATAGCCACCGTTGTAGCTCTCCATCTTTTGCAGCACGTGCGGGTGCGTGCCGCAGACAATATGTGCGCCTGCATCGATCGCTGCGTGCGCGAGCGCCTCCTGGTTGGCGGTTACCTGATAGCTGCCCTCGGTGCCCCAATGCGGAGCGAAGATCAAAATATCTGCACCGTCATCCTTGAGCGTCTGTATGCCGGCCGTGATGTTGCTCTTGCTCAAACCCGTCCAACCGGGACAGTAGACGCCGATTTTCAGACCATGTTCGGTCGTGAATACCTTGGATTCACTGCCGGCAGTCCAAGCAACATCCGCTGCATCCAAAGCAGCCTTCGTATCCGCGACGCCTTTCGCGCCGAAGTCATTCGTGTGGTTGTTGCCGAGCGTGACGCACTCCACGCTGCCCTGCACGAGAATGTCAGCATACGATGACGGCCCACGGAAATAGAACAGGGAAGAGGACTTGAGCGCCTCGTCCGAGAACGAACACTCAAGATTTGCGAGCGTGAACTCGTCCTTGCTCAGATACTCCAGCACACCGGAAAACGGCCAAGACGTTCCGTTTTTGTCGATATAGCTGTCAAAGTCGCGCCCGGTCTGAATGGAGGCGAGCGTACAGTCGCCGACCATGGAGATGACAAGCGTGTCCGGCTCCTTCGGCTTTTCAATGGGCTGCACAGGCTGCGGTGTGTCACCGCCGCTGGCGCGGCTGGGCGTTGTGATCGGTTCTTTTGTCAGTACATTGCACGTCATAACCGTGACCCACGCGCTGAGACCTATGGCGATCACGAGCACAACGATCAAAAAGATACCGGATTTGGAGAGCTTCATGGCGTCACCTTTTTCAAAACAGAGATGCAAACATTATATACGACCGGTTGGAAAATGTAAATATCGCATTTTGCTCTTGCCCGCACGCTGCGTTCGGAGTACAATAAAGCGACGAAAACTGGAGTGTAACAATTATGGAACGAAATTATCCGAACATCAGTGTCACGGACAAGGCGGCACGCAGCCTGCGCAGCGGGCATCCATGGGTCTATGCCGATGAGGTGCTGCGTGCGGACGCCGCCTGCGAGAATGGGCAGCTCGTAGATGTGACCACACGCAGTGGTCATTGGCTCGGCGCTGGCTTTTATAACAGCGCATCCAAGATCCGCGTGCGCGTGCTCTCACGCAATGCGAACGATCGCTTTGACGAGGCATTCTGGGCGCGGCGCATTCAGTATGCGGTTGATTACCGCCGCACGGTCATGGGTGCAGATTTTGATAACTGCCGCCTGATCTTCGGCGAGGCGGACGGATTTCCGGGGCTGACAGTCGACCGCTTCGGCTCGATCCTGGTCGCGCAGGTACTCTCGCTGGGTATGGAGTTGCGCAAGACGCAGCTGTTCGCGCTCTTGCTGCAGACGCTGCGTGCCTGCGGTGAGCAGATCGACGCGATCTACGAGCGCAACGACGTCAAGCTCCGGGAAAAAGAGGGGATGCAGCAGAGCACCGGCTTTGTGACGCTCGATGACCTCAAGACGGACTTGGACGGTCATGTGACGATCCGCGAAAACGGTATCCTGTACGATGTTGACTATATCCATGGCCAGAAAACAGGCTTTTTCCTCGACCAGAAGTATAATCGCCGCGCAGCGGCGCAGCTCGCACCGGGAAAGCACGTGCTCGATTGCTTCACACATACCGGGGCGTTCGGTCTCAACTGTGCGGCAGCCGGTGCGGCATCCGTCGTGTCGGTCGATGTGTCTGAGGACGCGCTCACGACCGCGCGGCACAATGCTGCGCTCAACGGTCTGGATGGTCGCGTGGAGTATCTCTGTGCCGATGTGTTTGACTTGCTGACAAAGCTGGCTGAGCAAAAGCGCGGCGCGTATGATTACATCATCCTCGACCCGCCTGCCTTTACCAAGAGCAGCGCGACCGTGGCAAACGCCATCCGCGGCTACAAGGAGATCAATCTAAAGGCTATGCGCATCCTGCCGCGCGGTGGGTATCTGGCCACGTGCTCCTGCTCGCACTTTATGACCGACGACCGGTTTCGCGCCATGCTGGCGGATGCCGCCAAGGACGCGCAGGTCTCCCTGCGCCAGATCGAGGCGCGTCAGCAGGGACCGGATCACCCGATCCTCTGGAATGTTCCGGAGACGGATTATTTGAAGTTCTATCTGTTCCAGATCGTTTGATATTCAGATCAAAAAGCCCGTTGGCAGCTGCCAACGGGCTTTTCTCTTCTTGAATTTACAGCACGTTCATGAGGTTGAACGCGATGATCAGGCCGGCAAACACGATCGAGACCGTGGAGCAGAGCTTGATGAGGATGTTCAGGGACGGGCCGGAAGTATCCTTGAACGGGTCACCGACAGTGTCGCCAACGACAGCAGCCTTGTGCTGTTCGCTGCCCTTGCCGCCGTGGTTGCCACGCTCGATATACTTCTTCGCGTTGTCCCATGCGCCGCCCGCGTTGGACATGAACACAGCCATCGCAAAGCCGGTGACGGACACGCCGCCGAGCAGACCGACAACGCCCGTGGGTCCAAGAATAAGGCCGGTGACGATCGGGACGATGACGGCTAGCAGCGCCGGAGCGACCATTTCGTGCAGGGCGCCCTTGGTGCACAGGCTGACGCAGGCCGCGTAATCGGGGTCTGCCTTGTAGTCCATGATGCCGACGATCTCGCGGAACTGACGGCGCACTTCCACGACGATGGACTGTGCAGCGGTCTGCACAGCGCTCATGGTCAGCGCGGAGAAGACGAAGGTGAGCATCGCGCCAATGAACAGGCCGACCAGAACAGACGGGCTCGTCAGCGTGAAGTTCAGGGTCTCAGGAGTGCGGGTCTGCACGATGTTGACATAGGACACGAGCAGTGCCAGAGCCGTCAGGGAAGCAGAGCCGATTGCAAAGCCCTTGCCGGTGGCAGCGGTGGTGTTGCCGAGGGAATCGAGGGCGTCAGTGCGGTCACGAACCTCTTCCGGAAGGCCGGACATCTCGGCGATGCCGCCGGCATTATCGGCCACAGGGCCATAAGCGTCGGTCGCAAGCGTGATGCCGAGGGTAGAGAGCATGCCGACAGCTGCAATGCCGATGCCGTACAGGCCCTGGTTGAAAGCAGCGGTGAATGCACCGTTGCTGTCGATGATCGTGGTCGTGCCGCCTGCGCAGAAGTAGCTGAGCAGGATCGCAACAGAGACGATCAGGATGGAGGCCATGGTGGACTTCAGGCCAAGGGAGATACCGCCGATGATGATCGTGGCGGAGCCGGTCTCGGAGGCTGCAGCCAGCTGCTGCGTGGGCTTGTAGTTGTCGGAGGTGTAGTACTCGGTGAAGTAACCGATGGCGCAGCCGCCGACAAGGCCGCACAGGATGGCAATGTAAACACCCCAGCAGTGCTGCTCAGGTCCAAGAATGAGATAGGACAGCGGCAGGGCGAGCACAGCGGAGAGGGCAGCAGCCGTGTAGGTGCCGGTACGCAGACTCTTGAGCAGGGACATCTGGGTGGCGTCTTCCTTCGTCTTGATGAGGAAGGAGCCGATCAGCGAGCAGATGATGCCGCAAACGGCCAGTGCGACCGGCAGCAGCATGCCGCTCCAACCGTAGTTGGCGGCCGCGCTCAGCGCGAAAGTGGCAAGGATCGAGCCGACATAGGACTCGTACAGGTCAGCGCCCATACCGGCAACGTCACCGACGTTATCGCCGACGTTGTCCGCGATGGTTGCAGGGTTGCGCGGGTCATCTTCCGGGATACCGGCTTCGACTTTGCCGACGAGGTCAGCGCCGACGTCAGCGGCCTTGGTGTAGATACCGCCGCCAACACGGGCAAACAGTGCCATGAAGGAAGCGCCCATGCCGTTCATGACCATGATATTGGCGAGGACAGTGGGATCGGTGATCTTGCCGATATAGCGCAGACCGATGAACCAGAGCGTGATGTCAAGAATGCCGAGGCCGACGACCGTGAAGCCCATGACCGTGCCGGAAGAGAAGGCAACGTTCAGGCCGTGGTTCAGGCTCTCATGCGCGGCATTGGCCGTACGTGCATTGGCAGCGGTGGCGATCTTCATGCCGATCAGGCCGGCAAGCATCGACCAGATACCGCCGGTCAGGAACGCAAACGGCGTCACTCTGGAGAGCATCTGGCCTTTGGATGCGAAGGCAATGATCAGCAGGATGACAAAAACGACTGCAAATACTTTTGCAACAGTAGAATACTGCTGCTTCAGATAGGCGTTGGCACCGGCGCGGATCGAAGAAGCGATCTTGACCATCTTCTCGTCGCCCTCAGAGCACTTCATAACTTTGCACTTCTGCAGGTAGGCGAAAATCAGGGCGAGCGCGGCTCCGACGAAGCCGATCCAGAACAGGTTATCCATGGTTATTCTCACTCCTAATAAATTGGCTTTGACCGGTTGGCTCTCTTCCAATCAACCGGTCAACTGTCTTACGACGTACATATATTAAACTATATTGATCGTAAAAGCAAATACTTCTTTCAAAAACGATGAATTTTTTATAGAAGTTCTCGACATCTGCGCGCATTTTGTTACACAAAAGCAAAAAGAGGGAGAACCGGTTACAGTTCCCCCTCCGATTGGGATAGACGCGGTGGCTTACTTCTTGGCAAGACCCTTCTGACGGGCATACTCGGCAGCGCCCAGA
>OGDN01000333.1_pt1 | contig 98697 bp, 97 predicted proteins | sample 1570271 | NCBI WGS metagenome assembly OGDN01 (sample SAMEA4384481, study PRJEB24528) | human gut metagenome | reverse complement strand
TGTAGCCACTGGTTCCGTAATCACTGGTTCTAAAACCACTGGATGCGGTCTGCTTTCTTCTGCCGTTGTTGCACTCGCAACCGAAGGGTTCGACACATTGATACGTCTTGCCACTCGCTGTGGTTTTTCTTCGGTCGCCATCATCTGTTCTGACTTTTCTGCGGTTATTGCAGTATGTTCTAATGGCTTGTCACTTCTCGGCTCAGCTGCAGTTGATAATGATTTTTTTGTACGATTCTCATCCTGCGTAATCACAGAAGCTGAACCCGCACGTTTGGATGAAAGTGGAATACGCTTTACATTCTTTACTTCCACATCCTGCTGCGGTGCCATACGCACTTCTTCTAATTCATCCGAAGAAGCCTCTGCTACGGGCATTGGTGATTCCATTTGTGTATCAAAAGCAACGCCAGAGATCTTACGATTTCTGCGCGGTGTTGCTTCATCTACTTCAGCAGCTTCCTGTTGCCTTTTTTTATCTGCGCGAATTCTCGCCAATCTTTCTTCACGGGATTCATTTGGGTCTGTATAACGTCTTTTATTTCTATGTTTTACACCGGTTCTATGTAACAATGTCCGCTCGGTAATCAAAACCAAACAAACAATCATGATCACAAACGTAATCACATAAGCTCCAACTAACCCAAATCCTTTGACCAGTCCTGTCGTAATCAGTCCACCGAGCCATCCACCACCGGCTTTATTCTCCCGACCGTAATAAAATGCACGCATAGCTGCGTAAGGGGCTCCTCCATGCGCAAGCAATTCCATCAGAACACTAAGAAAAGCCGTTGCGACACCACCGGCAATCAATTTGATTGTTGCCACATGATTTCCATGATTGGAAATCCCAAAAAATGTTGCAATCAAAAGAAGGATTGGGAAAAAATACGCAATCAGCCCCAGTATTCCAAAAAAGAAACCACTGACGGCATTACCCACAACACCGCCAATTCCCAGATTACTAAGAAATAACAATACGCAGACTGCAAGAAAAAGCCATAAAAAGACTTCTTTTATGGCTTCCACCTTTGCTACATCAATCACTTCTGCCTCTACTGTTACATTTTTTGTTTTCGTCTTTGCTCCAGTAGATTTTGTCGTGTTTTTTTTAGTAGATGATTGTTTTTTCGTGGCTGTAGACTTTTTGCCTGTGGAAGATGCTGTACTTTTCCGCTTTGCTGTTGTCGTTTTATTTGCCATAATCTATCATCCCCTACTATTTATAATCCCATACATCCTGCAATGACTGCAATCACACCTACAATCATGCAATATACAGAGAAAATCGTAAATTTCTTCTTGCGAACTACAAGAAGCATTGTCTTAATACAGATATAGCCAACAATTGCTGCAACAGCCATACCTACCACATAATTGACAAGTTCTGATGTTGCCGTGCCACTGAGATTAAAGTCCTTCAATTCCAATACTGCAGCTCCTAGCACTGCCGGAATTGACATAATAAACGAATATTTCACTGCAAATGTGCGGTCAAATCCACACACCAGACATGCTGTAATCGTTGTTCCGGAGCGCGACAAACCTGGTAATGTCGCAAATCCCTGGCAAACACCAATCGCAACTGCATTTCCATAGGACGCATTTTCTTCTGTCTTTTTCCCCGTCTTCACGCGGTCAGAAACAAACAGCAGGATACTTGTGATGATCAGACAAATTCCCGGAATCAACACTGTCGCCGATGCTGCTTCAATCAAATCCTGCCCAAGTACACCCATAATTCCTGTTGGAATGGTAGATACAATAATAAGCATTACAAAGCGCCTGTATGGTGTTGCTACCATTTTTCGGTATGTTTTTTTCTCCCTCGAAAACAGATTGCCCAAAAATAGCCCAACATTCACAAAAAAGTCAATGATGATTGCCACTCCTTCACAAATCAGTTCCCAGATATCCTTATAATAAACTACAAAAATAGCAATCAATGTTCCCAGATGTAATAAAACATCAAACATGATACCTGTATCTGCATTCACATCAAATAATGCTTTAAAAAGTGCCAGATGACCTGAACTACTTACTGGTAAAAACTCTGTCAATCCTTGAATCAGTCCCATTAAAATAGATTGTAATAACGACATAATTGCCTCCAAAACATGTATTTTCTAACTTTTTTATATTACCATATTTTAGAGGACGTGTCATTATTACTTTTCTACAGATTCCTTACCATTTTAAGGCTTCTTTTTTCTCTTCCACTTTCTTTTCCAGGCTTTCTATCGCATCCTGTAAATCACCAACGTGTGCAATTAAACCCTCCTCCACCGCATTTTTCCCAACAAGTATCGTTCCTAAATCTTTTGCCATGGTATCCTTTGCTAGCATCAATGATTCCAAGCGATCTTTTTCGATTTTCGTATGTGAACTGATAAACGACACAATCCTATCCTGCATCTGATTGAATTGATAATAAGTCTGCGGTGCGCCAAGTAGTGTACCATTCATTCGCACCGGATGAACCAGCATGGTTGCTGTCGGAACAATAAACGAATCATTTGTAGCCACTGCCAAGGGTATGCCTATCGAATGGCTTCCACCGATCACAAGAGATACCGTCGGTTTTCGTAGGGATGCTATCAATTCAGCCAATGCAAGGCCACATTCCACATCTCCACCAATCGTATTTAATACAAATAAAACGCCATCCACCTGTTCATCGTGATCAATTGCAATCAAAAGCGGTATCATGTGTTCATATTTTGTCGTTTTTGTACTGTCTGTAGCAACTGTATGCCCTTCAATTTCACCAATCACTGTCACAATGCGAATGCGATTATCTTTTTCTGTTGTAATGATATCTTGTCCATACTCTTTGATCGTATCCATCTTTTATCCTCACCTTTTTTCTACTATTGTGTACAAAAAAGATTTCAATCATGCAAAAAGCGCCTGCGTATATAAAATACACAGACGCCTTATGTTTCATACTATGTGGCATTAAGCTTCTCCCATCAGATATGCATATAATCCCTCATAATTCGTTTTTGAATTCTTCCATGAATAATCTTTCTTCATACCGCGATCTACCATCTTATTCCATTCTGCTTTCTTTTCAAAGAAAACATATTTGGAATAATTCACCGTATTCAGAAGCTCATCCCCATTATAATTTGCAAAGGAGAAGCCATCTCCCGTATGTTCATACTCATTGTATGGTACAACGGTATCTTTCAGTCCGCCTGTCTCACGGACAATTGGAACCGTTCCATAGCGGAAAGAAATCAGCTGTGTCAAACCACATGGTTCAAAACGCGATGGCATCAAAAATGCATCTGCCGCAGCATACAACTTATGTGCGAGATCTTCCGAATAACAAATATTTGCTGAGATGCGATCTGGATATTTCCAGGCAAAATGACGGAACATATTTTCATATTGAGACTCGCCAGTTCCAATCACAACAAGTTGTGTATTGTCATCCACAAGTCTTTCGATACAATAATTTACCAGATCCAGTCCCTTTTGATCTGTCAATCTGGAAATCAGACCTATCATATATTTTTTCTTGTCCACTACAAGTCCTAGCATTTCCTGCAGCTTTTCTTTATTGACCTTTTTATTCGTTCTAAAATTCGATACATTATAATTTTTGAAAATCAGATCATCTTTTTGTGGGTCATACATAGCATAATCAATACCATTTACGATGCCCCGCATATCAAAATGTCTTGCCGATAACAGTCCATCCAAACCTTCCCCATAATATGGTGTCTGGATTTCACCTGCATAAGTATCACTTACTGTTGTGATATAATCAGCATAAACCAGGCCTCCCTTTAACATGTTTGCGCCTTTTTTAAACTCTAATTTATCCGGTGTAAACAAAGAAAGTGGTAATCCTGAAATTCCTTGTATTGTCTCAATATCCCATACACCCTGGAATTTCAGATTGTGAATGGTCATAACGGCCTTCATTCCCCAGAAAAATGGGTTTCCGGCAAATTCGGTTTTTAAATATACAGGAATCAAACCTGTCTGCCAATCATGACAATGAATGATATCCGGTTGGAAATCAATCAATGGCAGCATGGATAAAACTGCCTTATCGAAGAAAATGAATTTTTCGATATCATAGCGCGTATCACCATATGGATAAAAGCACTCAAAGTACTCTAAGTTATCAATAAAATAATATGTAATGCCTTGATACTCATACTGCATCACACCAACATAGCGTTCCCCTATATAAGAACCCATTCCCATCTGGAAATTACATACATATTGGAAATGATCCCGATATTGTGGTGGAATACATGTATAATTTGGAACAACCACACGGATATCCCATTCCGCCTGATCAAATTCTTTTGGCAATGCTCCAACAACATCTGCCAATCCTCCGGTCTTAACAAATGGCACACACTCACTTGCCGCAAAAAGCACTTTCTTCATTGTAGGTCCTCCCTAATACATCAAACGATTACTCGTCCCAGTTATGATACACTTCCTGTACATCATCATCTTCTTCAAGCAACGATAAGATCTTATTAATATTATATAAATCCTGCTCATCTGTAAGTTCTACATACGTCTGAGGCAGCATCATTACCTGTGCATCTGCCATAGCAATATTCTCTTTTTCAAGTGATTCACGAACAGCAGAAAAATCATCTGGATCTGTCAAAATAATGAATGAATCCTCTTCTTCTGTAAAATCTTCTGCTCCGGCATCTAATGCCATCATCATCAGATCATCTGCATCCAGATCACACTCTTCTTTATCAATGATAATCTGTCCCTTTTTATCGAACATATAAGATACACATCCCTGGGTTCCAAGGCTGCCTTTACCCTTTGTAAATGCACTTCGCACGTTTGCTGCTGTACGGTTCTTATTATCTGTCAATGCATCTACGATAATTGCGGTACCATTTGGACCGTATCCTTCATATGTAACTGTTTCGTAGTTTACAGCATTCGCATCGCCAGCCGCTTTTTTGATACCTCGTTCAATCGTATCATTTGGCATATTGTTGGCCTTTGCCTTGGCAATAACATCACGCAATCTGCTGTTATTGTCAGGATCTGGACCGCCCTCTTTTACTGCAACTGCGATTTCACGTCCGATAATGGTAAATACCTTACCTTTTGCAGCATCATTTTTTTCCTTCTTATGCTTAATATTAGCAAATTTTGAATGTCCTGACATAAAATAAATTCCTCTTTTCTAATGTATTCTTTCTAAGTGTATCATTTTTTGAATCATATAGCAAACACCTGAACTTCGCGTATCATTTTTCCTTCCACATCCATGACTTTAAAACGATAGCCCTCATATTGTACTTCAAATTTTTCATGTTCTTCCGGAATTTTATCAATATGTGCTATCAAAAAACCGTTCAGTGTCTCATACTCATCCGGAAATGTGATTCCAAGAACTTCCGCTGCTTCTTCTAAAGAAGTACTACCATCCATGCGATAGAAATCAGGTGCCACCTGCTCAATCGAGTTTTCTTCTTCGTCGTGTTCATCCTGAATATTACCCACGATTTCCTCTAGAATATCTTCCATAGAGATAATGCCACTTGTCTGGCCATATTCATCTACTACAATCATCATATGCTTTTTCTTCGACTGCATTTTTGCAAACAAGGTATTGAGACTATGCGTTTCCGGCACAAATTCTGCTGAATGCAGCAAATCATCAAAGTCACGCAGTTTCTGGTGGTAACTGCTGTGATCTTTTGCGTAAGAAAGTGCATCCTTGATATGTAAAATACCGATAATGTTATCCATATCACTCAAATATACTGGATATCTTGAAAAAGCTGCTTCCTGCATAAAAGTTAGCGCTTCCCCAAAGGTCATTTCTCCATCTAATGCTACAATCTGACGCCTGTGCACCATAATATCTTTTGCATCTTTATCACCAAATTCAAAAATATTATGTATCATGGCCGCCTCACTTGCTAAGAGCACACCATGTTCATGTCCCTCGTTGACAATAGATATGATTTCATCCTCCGTGACATCATCCACTTCTTCTTTGGGATCAACACCAAACAAACCGCTCAACTTTTTACTCAAAAAATCATAAAGCAAAATCAATGGACGAAAGACAACTCGAAGTACCTCATATATTTTTAGATAGCGCAATGCAATTTTACAATGCTTTTTGGAACTGACCCGATACACCGTTCCAAAAAAGAACACGGCATAAAATACACAAAAAACTATATATACGATGATAAAAACAAGTAGTGTCATCGTCGGTGTCGTCAAAAACGGTATCACTACATCCTGCAGTAGTAAAAAAGAATTTATCACAATTCCAATCCCTGTAAAAATACGTAAAAACGAACTGCTGATTACCAGTAAATGATCATCACTATGATATTTCTCTAGTTTTTCTGCTTCCATAGGATTATTTTGTTGTAAATCCTCTAAGTCGCTATCATTGATATGATCAATTGCAATCTTAAAACTTGTAATGATGACCTGCAACAGACAGCAGACCAAAAGTGCTGCTATACAAATCAAACACCTGACTCCTTCATCCATGGTTCTTTCTTCCTCATTTTCTTTCTTATGTGTTTGTTTCTATGAAACTGCTATGTAAGCAATTCCAAACTGATTTCAAGTGCCTTATCAATTTCAAATAAGACCTGATTATCCAAATGACAGATTTTATCCTTTAATCGTGTTTTATCAATTGTTCGTAGTTGTTCTAACAGAACAACCGAATCTTTTACAAGATCATATTTCCCACTGTCTAAAGAAACATGCGTCGGCAATTTTGCTTTGTTCATGCGCGAAGTAATTGCCGCGCAAATCACTGTCGGTGAATGTGCATTCCCGACATCATTTTGAATAATTAACACCGGTCGTATGCCCCCTTGTTCTGAGCCTACAACAGGTCGCAAGTCTGCATAATAAATATCGCCTCTTCGAATTGTCATACTACACTCTCCAAAATTGAATTTATAAATAGTATTTCCACAATTTTTAAAGCTATTCATATTAGACTATGCAAAAGTTTCGTTTTCGCCAATCATCTCGTGATTCTTTCGGTAAAATCTTGGAATACGCATCCCAAGATCACATGCCAATTCATAGTTAAACCGGCCGGATTGCTCGCCTAATGCTTCCATGGTAATCGTCTCTTCTCCATCCGAACCAATCAATGTCACACGATCCAAATAAGATGCCTGCGGAATATCCGTCACATCAATCATGAACTGATCCATACATACTCTTCCTACAATCGGTGCCCTTTTCCCATGTACAAGCACATATCCTTTGTTTGACAAAGAGCGTGGATAGCCATCACCATATCCCACTGGGATTGTTGCAATACGGCTTTTTCTTGTTGTAACGTATGTTCCGCCATAACTGATAGAACTGCCTTCTGGCAGCGTTTTGATATGCACAATGTGACTATACAACGATAATAACGGAGATAACGGAAAGTGATGATTCATCTCTTCGGAAGGCCACAAGCCATATAACGTGATACCTGCGCGTACCATGTTTTGGTGATACTGTGGCAGTTCTAAAATAGCCGCACTATTACAGCAATGACAAATTGGGAATCGAATTCCCTGTGCTTCTAATGCATTTACCATCTCCATAAAGGCTGTGTACGCCTTTTTTGTAGTCGTTTTATCCACTTCATCCGCCCGCGCAAAATGTGTGAAAATGCCTTCTAACATCAAATGCGAAAGACCAGAGATTTTTTTTATTTCTTCTACGGATGCTTCCTCTACCGGAAAACCAATACGATGCATGCCTGTGTCTATTTTTATATGCACATATGCCTTTTTATTGCATTTTTTTGCAATGTCGTCCAGCTGTTCTGCCATATCATAGCGATACACACTAAAGCGAACACCCTGCGCGATCAATGCTTCGTAGTCTTTTTCAAACACATAACCCAGAATCAGAATCATTTTCTTCATGCCTGCTGTCCGCAATTCTAATGCTTCCTCCGCAGTAGCAACCGCATACCCTATAATGCGTTCGTCAGACTCTAAATGCCCAGCAATCTGTCTGGCGCCATGACCATAGGCATTTGTTTTAATAACTGCCATGATTTTAACATCCGCTGAAAGATTCTGCTCCATTGCTTTTATATTAGAATCCATGGCATCCAAATCTACAACTGCATACACACGCCTTTTTTCTATTTCCACTGTTATCTTCCCTCTTTTCGATATATTTCTTTGATTCCCATAAGCAGATCTGATGCACATACGCTTAAACTACCCTGTTGTTTTGCCACTGTTTCTCCAGCCAATCCATGTACATACACACCAAGTGCTGCCGCCGTTTCAGGACTTATATTCTGTGCCACCAGTCCGGTAATCAAACCTGTTAAGACATCACCACTTCCGGCTGTAGCCATCGCACCACATCCGCTTCCGTTAATATATGTCGCTTCATAAGGAACAGACACAATCGTTGCCGCATCTTTTAACACACAAATCACCTGGTAATCGATTGCAAACTCCTGTGCAAGCGCAATTTTGTGATCCGTCACATACATCAAAGGACTTCCCGTAAGTCGAGCCATTTCGCCCAGATGTGGTGTAATCACCATCTCCGTATGTGGTTTTTTCAGCCAATCCATATGCTTTGCCAGAATATTTAATGCATCTGCATCCACAACCATTGGTACCGCAGCATTTTCCAATGTTGTCTTTACTAAATTTTCCGCCACACTGCTTTGCCCGATTCCCGGGCCAATCGCAATCACATCAGCCCAAGCCATCTGTTCTAATAATTGTTTTTCATTCCATTTATCATAACAGACAACGATAGCCTCCGGAAAGCGCGTCAGAAGAATATCCCGGTTGCATCTATGCGTATAAATCTTAACCATTCCAGCGCCGGAGATCATTGCACTCATGGATGCTAAATATGCCGCACCGGCCATTTCCTCGCTTCCGGCAATCACAAGTACTTTTCCACGGCTTCCTTTATGGTCATCCGCCGCTGCTTTCGGTAATTGTGCAAGTTCCTCTCCTGTGTACATCTTACAAGGAAGTCTTCGATCTGTCAGGCTGCACTCCTCTATGCCAATAGGTGCAACTACCAGTTGACCACAATATTTTTTTCCTGGGTAAACCATCTGCCCCACTTTTGCAAAAGCAAAGGTCACCGTAGCATCTGCCATAAATGCTGTTCCAAGCACTGTTCCATCATCTGCCGAAATGCCGGATGGCATATCCACCGCCAGACGGAATGCCTGTATCGCATTTACCTTTTCCAGCAATTGTGCATTTTCTCCTGTAATATCACGTGAGAGACCAATGCCAAACAATGCATCCAGTACCACCTCACATGTTAAAATATCTGCCAAATCATCACTTATTTTTATGCCATAATTGTTACAGATATCAAATTGTTTTTTATTTTCCTGTGATTTATGGGAAGCATCCTTACTTTGAAAGACAGTCACTTTGGCGCCTTCTAAATACAAAAGACGTGCAATGGCTAGCCCATCCGCGCCATTGTTTCCTCCCCCACATAAAATGCCTATCTTTTTCTGATGCAACTCTTTTTCATGCAAAAATGAAACAACCGATAATGCAGCACGTTCCATTAGCACCATGGACAAAATCCCATAGTGCTCTATTGTGCGCATATCGCATTGTTTCATTTCGCGACTGTTTAAAATATATTTCATACGTCTCCTTTTTGTGTATCTTTAGATAATTGTTCATCCTGTGTTGTATCACCTGCGGGGCGATCTTCACCGGTAATCAGATCCACATCATCATTTCGCACATCAAAAAGATTTATAATATCTTTACCGAAAATGTCATGCATATAAGCATAAATTTCTTTGTTGTTGATTTCACGGTTTTGCTTGCGGATAATATTCTTTTTCAGTTCCACACGGACTTTTTTAATCCATTCCGCAATTTCTTCTGCTTCCTTGTAATTCGTACGCAGACGATCATAACAAAAAGTCATGGTTTCCATCATCAGTGCATCATTACAGGTCTGTATTTCTTTTGGAATATCTAAAAGTGCATCCTCATTTGCAGCAATTTTATCTTTCACTTCTTCAATCAGACGTTTGTTTTCATCCATTTGGCGATTGTGCTGCTGTTCATCATCCGCTTCATCCATATGTTCTACGATATTTTGCATCAACGATGACTTGACCTTTTTCAATTCCTTTAATTCCTGATTGAGACGACCTTGTCGTTCTAAAATTTCTTTTAGCTGGCTTTCCAATTCCACTACCCGCTCCGGCTTACCATCCAGTGCAAATAAACGATGCCACTTTTGATCCAATACTAAAATTGGTATCTTTGTTTTTGCCAGTGCCTCTGTAAACGCCTGTCGTTCCATACACTCACCTTCTTTTGAAGATTACTTTTGTTTATGGTTTGCCATATTGTAGGAAAGCTGCATCAAACTGTCTGATAAATGCACATTTTCTACAACCATATCATCATCCACATCATCCAAATCTACATGTGCAAAATTCCAAATAGCATGCACACCTAGTGCAGATAACTGCTTTGCTGTAGCTTCCGCATTTTGTTTTGGTAGTGTAAGTGCTGCAATATCTACCCTTGTTGTTTTTACAAATTCGGGCAGTTCATCTAGCATACGGATCGGGATATCACGAACCATTTTCCCTTGCAATTCGGGATTTATATCAAATAACCCTACAATACAAAATCCTAATTTTTCGAATTTTACATAATTTGCAATTGCCTGGCCTAAATTACCAATACCAATGACAATTACATTATGTGTCTCGTTCAGTCCAAGAATCTTACCAATTTCATCGTATAAGTATTGTACATTATATCCATATCCCTGTTGACCAAAACCGCCAAAATTATTTAAATCCTGTCGGATCTGGGAAGCTGTCACATGCATACGGTTACTGAGTTCATTCGAAGAAATGCGTTCCACGCTGGCATCCAACAATTCTCCTAAATATCTATAGTATCTTGGCATGCGCCGGATAACCGCCTGGGATATTTCTTTTTCCATTTTAGATTCCCCCTGTTTTTATCATATACTTATAGCAAATTATAAGTATTTTAAATTTATATGTCAAATTTTTAACAGAAGCAGTTATTAAGAAAAATCAGTCGTCAAAACCTCTGACCATTGTTCCCACGCTGCATACAATGTATCCAGTTCTGCTTGCACTTTACTCTGTTTTTCAGAAAGTTCATTTAACTTTGCAGAATTCGTTGCCACATCATCTTTTGCAAATTCCTCGTCTATTTTAGCAATGGTATCTTCACACTCTGAAATCTGTTCTTCTATTTCAGCAATCCGGTTTTCCACCTTCCTTTTTTCACTCTGAAGCTTCTTCTGCTGCTTCCAATCTATTTTTCCTTCGGGTTCCACCTGCTCGGCTTCCGATGACGTCGTTGTCTGGGAAACTATATTTTGTGTTTCCTGAGACTGCGCCTTCTTTTCAACAAAATAATCATAGTTACCAAGATATACACTAAACTGCTGATTGGTAAGTTCTAATATTTTATCTGCTGTCTGATTCACAAAATAACGGTCATGTGATACATATAATACCGTTCCTTCATAAGCATTGATGGCATTTTCTAAGATTTCTTTCGATTCCATGTCCAAATGGTTTGTCGGCTCATCCAAAATTAGAAAATTTGCTCCGGATAACATCAGTTTTGCCAAAGAAATTCGTCCACGTTCTCCACCGCTCAAATCGCGAATACGCTTATAGCAGTCATCTCCAAGGAACATAAAAGCTGCTAATACATTTCGGATTTTTGTATTATTCAAATTGGGATAGGTATCACTCATTTCTTCAAACAACGTCTTTTCATCATCTAAGACCTGTTGTTCCTGATCATAATAGCCAATCGTCACATTCGCTCCTAATCGAAAAATGCCGGCATCTGCGGGAACAATTTCATTGATAATTTTAAGCAATGTCGTTTTCCCCGTTCCGTTATCGCCAAGGATTGCCACATGCTCACCTCGTTGTAAAAGGAAATTCACATTGGTAAAAAGAGGTATGCCATCGTATGATTTTGACAGTCCTATAAGTTCAAGCACATCATTTCCACTCACCGTATCCGGCTGTAATGACAGCTGCATATGATTTTCGGCATCTACCGGTTTTTCCAGGACTTCCATCTTATCAAGTGCTTTTTGCCTGCTTTCTGCACGTTTGATCGACTTCTCCCGATTAAACTGTTTTAGTTTATCAATAACTTCCTGCTGGTGTGCAATGGATGCCTGCTGCTTTTCATATTCTCGCAGCATGGTTTTACGGATTTCCTCCTTTTGCATCGCAAAAGCGGAATAATTTCCTTTATACACGTGTGCCGTGTGCATACTTAAATCGATTACTTTCGTCACAATGCGATCCAAAAAATAACGGTCATGTGCGACAATCACAACCGTCCCTTTATAATTCATCAAAAATGTTTCCAGCCATTCAATCGATGTCAAATCCAGATGGTTGATTGGTTCATCCAAAAGCAGAATATCTGGCTTCATGACCAGTAATTTTCCAAGAGAAACGCGCGTCTTTTGTCCTCCGGAAAGCATATCCATTGTTTTATTAAAATCTTCCTCCGAAAATCCAAGGCCTCGCAAAACGCCCTGCACTTCTGATTCATAGGCGTAACCATTCTGGTGTTCAAACAGATCATGTAACTGATGATATTTTACAAGAAGATCTTCCAGTGCTTCCCCCTGTAATTCCGTCATCTGTTGTTCCATCCTCTGCAAACGTCCCTGCATATTTAAAATATCCTGACGCGAAGAATAGACGGTCTGATAGACCGTCTCCTCTCCTTCTATATTTTGATACTGTGCTAAATAACCCAGTGTAGCATCTTTTGCAAGTGTTATACTTCCTGCATCAGACTCTAACTCTCCTGTAATCATCTTTAGCAGTGTCGATTTTCCTGCACCATTGTTTCCAACAATAGCTACCTTGTCTCCTTCGTTGATTTGAAAAGAGACATTCTTTATGATGTCATCACTTCCGAATGCTTTCGAAAGATTCTGGCATGATAAGATCATGACTTCCTCCTATAACATAGCCTCAAGTGTTGTTCTGATTTCCTTGATAAATCCCTCACTATTCAATACCGTAGGGTTTGGAATTGTTGTAATCAATGCAAGATCCTTTGTCATCTTGCCATCTTCGATTGTTTTAATACAAGCCTGTTCCAATTTATCTGCAAAATCACAAAGTTCCGTGATTCCATCCAACTCGCCTCTTTTTCTAAGAGCACCTGTCCATGCAAAGATGGTAGCTACCGAGTTTGTTGAAGTTTCTTCTCCCTTTAAATGCTTGTAGTAATGTCTTTGTACGGTACCATGCGCAGCTTCGTATTCATAAACACCCTGTGGTGATACCAAAACAGAAGTCATCATCGCAAGAGAACCAAACGCAGATGAAACCATATCACTCATAACATCGCCATCGTAATTCTTGCATGCCCAGATATAACCACCTTCTGATTTCATAACACGTGCAACCGCATCATCAATCAGCGTATAGAAGTACGTAATACCTGCTTCTTCAAACTTATCCTTGTAAGATGCCTCATAAATCTCCTGGAAAATATCCTTAAATGTATGATCGTATTTCTTTGAAATGGTATCTTTTGTAGCAAACCACAAATCCTGTTTTGTATCTAATGCATAGTTAAAACATGCCTGTGCAAAACTTTCAATGGAATCATTTAAGTTATGCTGTCCCTGCACAACGCCCGCTCCAGTAAAGTTATGTACTACTTCTCTCATCTGGCTTCCGTCTTCTGCCGTATAGACAAGTTCTACCTTTCCAGGACCAGGAATTACCATCTCTGTATTCTTATAAACATCACCATATGCATGACGTGCAATCGTAATTGGCTTTTTCCAATTCTTTACACATGGTTCAATCCCTTTCACAATAATTGGTGCACGGAATACGGTTCCATCCAGGATTGCGCGGATTGTTCCATTTGGACTTTTCCACATCTCTTTCAAATCATATTCACTCATACGTGCAGCATTCGGTGTAATCGTTGCACATTTTACAGCAACTCCATATTTCTTTGTTGCTTCTGCAGAATCAACGGTCACCTGATCGTCTGTTTCATTTCGATATTCCAAACCCAAATCATAATATTCTGTCTTTAAATCTATAAATGGAAGTAACAATTCATCCTTTATCATCTTCCAAAGGATTCTTGTCATTTCATCTCCGTCCATCTCAACAAGTGGTGTCTTCATCATAATCTTGCTCATGTTTCTGCCTCCTTTTCCATTACACTACTGCATTTTAGTATAACAAATCTTTTTCTTTCGGTAAAGTCACGAATATTTGTAACCTCTTTTTTTTAAACGCATAAGATACAGTGTAAATATTTAGGAGGTTTTCTTATGAGTGACCTTGTAGCAACAAATTGTGGATGTGGAAATGATACGAATTGTGGATGTAGTTCTTTGATCTGGATTATCCTGATTCTCGCTTTATGCGGTAATGGATCATCTTTCTCAAATGACGGATGTGGATGTGGAAACAGCATCTGGATTATCCTTTTACTTCTCTGCTGCTGTAATGATGGTGGCGGATGTGGTGGTTTCTTCTAAAATCATTCTTCTCTGCAAACAAAAAGGAGGCGTCCTCTTATAGGGCGCCTCCTTTATTCATCTTTTTTTGTTTTGTTTTTGTATCCTGTTTTTTCCATTCCTTCCGCATTGATACGGGCTTTCGTTCTTTGCTCTATTTTCCTTTTTTCGCATACAATCCTCATCAACTTCGTAACATTCATTGTTTCTCAAAATCAATCGTTTCATATTTGTGTCTTTTCTTTTCTGTTTTCCTAATTATTTTATTCTAACTTTTATATTTCGTCATATAGTAAATAAAAAACGCTTATGGAAAATGAAACGCTTTCGCTTTATGACAACCGCTTACAAAACAAAGAGATCAATATCCTAAAAACCATACTTCCTTACTTAGGATCCACAGCACAAAAAAACATTTCCATGATGATTTCTTTTCTACAGATGCAAAAAACAATGGAATATTTTGAGAATCCGGAAAATACGATGCAAATACATGCCATGGAAAAAAAGAATACTACTTCGGACATTTTAAATGCAGTAAAAGTCTACTGTAATAACAATGAAAAACAGCAGATTGATCAGATTTTAAACGCTCTACAAATGCTATCCACCTATGAAATTCTATTTAGCGGAGGAAACAATTAATGGATACATCATTTCTAAACAATCCCATGTTTCAGTCTCTTCCAAGAGAAAAACAACAGTTCTTACAGGCCTTTGCCGCACAGCCTCACAATGGCAATGCAAATGAACTGGCAGGTCAGCTCTCTAATGCAGCCATGCAGGCCAAGGCACAAGGTCTTAGCTTTACCGATGCAGAAACAACGCTTCTCATCGGTATGTTGAAACAGAATATGTCTTTGGAAGAACAAAAAAAGGCGGATCGTATCATACAACTGGTACATACGTTCCGCCCACATTAGACGCAGGGATGCATTCTCTGCGTCCCTTTCTTTTATTTTGCTACGATATTGATGATTCTGCCTGGTACATAAATTTCTTTTATTATGTTGCCGCTCAGCTTGTCGCCAAGTGCTGCCTTACCGGCTGCAATCGCATCCTCTTTTGCAATATCTTTTGCAATAGAAATAACTGTTTTTGTCTTGCCATTTATCTGTACAGCAATTTCTATCTCATCATCTTCCATTGCTTTTTCATCAAATTCTGGCCACTTTGCTGTAAATACAGACTCTGTATGACCTAATTCCTGGTACAATTCCTCACTGATGTGCGGTGCAAATGGTGCAAGTAAGATAACAAGTGTTTCTAATGTCTCCTTATCCACCTGGTTCTTCTTTGCCATCTCATTTAATTTGTTGTTATGTTCCATAAATGCAGAGACAACCGTATTCAGGCTGAAGCTTTCCAAACGTGTTGTCACATCATATACCAGACGATGACGTTCTTTCAGTACCTCTGGTGATGCTGTTGCATTGTCATCTTTATGATTCATAACAAGATTCCATACCTTTGTCAGGAAACGATAAATACCTTCGAGACCTCTGTCATCCCACATAGAATCCAATTCTGGTGGTCCGATAAAGAGTTCATACATACGAAGTGTATCACAACCATAGTCTCTTACGATATCATCTGGTGAAACAATGTTGCCAAGAGATTTACTCATCTTTGTCATAGCACCGGTCTCTTTATCACGACCGCAAACCATACCCTGATTAAAGAGTTTCTTAAATGGCTCATCAAAATCAACCACACCGATATCATGTAAAAACTTCGTGTAAAATCTGGAATATAACAGGTGAAGTACTGCATGTTCTACACCACCAATATACATATCTACCGGCAAATATTTATCTGCTTTTTCTTTTGATACCAACTCTTTGTCGTTCTTGCTATCTACATAGCGAAGGAAATACCATGAGGAACCTGCCCACTGTGGCATGGTATTTGTCTCGCGTTTTGCTGGCTTGCCACAACATGGGCAAGTCGTATTTACCCAATCAGAAATAGCAGCAAGTGGTGATTCTCCTGTACCGGTAGGCTCATAAGAATCTACATCTGGAAGTAATAATGGCAACTGCTCTTCTGGCACTGGAACTGCTCCACAATCCGGACAATGTACGATTGGAATAGGTTCTCCCCAATATCTCTGACGAGAGAATACCCAGTCACGCAATTTGTAATTGACGGTTTTCTTTCCAAATCCCATCTTTTCAATCATGATTGGAGCTTCTTTTTTCAGGACAGCAGATTCCATGCCATTCCATTCACCAGAATTAATCATCGTTCCATCTGCTTCTGTGTATGCTTCCGTCATATTTTCAATTTCTTTGCCATCTTTGGCAATTACCTGAATAATCGGAATATCAAATTTCTTTGCAAATTCGAAATCTCTATTATCATGTGCTGGAACACACATAATAGCACCTGTTCCATAATCTGCAAGTACATAATCAGAAAGCCAGATTGGCACTTTTGCCCCATTTAATGGGTTGATTGCATAGCTTCCGGTAAATACACCTGTTTTATCTTTATCCTGCATACGGTCTACTGATGATTTCAGTGAGGTCTGGTAGATATATTCCTCTACAGCAGCTCTCTGTTCCTCCGATGCAAGCTCTTTTGCAAGTGCATGTTCCGGTGCAAGAACCATAAAGGTTGCACCATGTAAAGTATCCGGTCTTGTGGTATATACCGTGATTTTATCTTCTCTTCCTTCAACCGGAAATTCGACCTCAGCACCATAACTCTTACCAATCCACTCCGTCTGCATCTTTTTAACCTTTTCAGGCCATTCCAATGTATCCAGATCATCTAACAAACGATCTGCATAGGCTGTAATCTTTAACATCCATTGCTTTAAGTTCTTTTTCGTTACATCTGCGCCACAACGTTCACATTTGCCACCAACAACTTCTTCGTTTGCAAGTCCTGTTTTACAAGATGGGCACCAGTTAATTGGCATTTCTTTTTCGTAAGCAAGGCCCTTTTTAAACATTTGGACAAAAATCCACTGTGTCCATTTATAGAATGAAGGATCCGTTGTATTAACCTCCATATCCCAATCATAAATTGCAGCGATCTCATTAATCTGACGTTTGATGTTTGCAATATTCTTTGCGGTTGATTCTGCCGGATGAGAGCCTGTTTTGATTGCGTAATTCTCTGCCGGAAGACCAAATGCATCCCATCCCATTGGATGAATCACATAATATCCGTGCATCAGTTTATAACGACTCCATACGTCGGAAATAACGTATCCACGCCAATGTCCTACATGAAGTCCGTTTCCGGATGGATATGGGAACATATCCAGGCAGTAGTATTTATCCTTCTTGCCATCGTTGACATTGATTGGATGCTCTTCCCACTGCTTTCTCCACTTCTTTTCAATCACCTTGTGATTGTATGGTACTGCCATTTTTGTTTCCTCCTATTTCATAAAAGATATCTATCACCTTTTTATCTCTGTAAATATGCGAAATGAATGGATAAAAATTCGCACAACACTAGATTTTATAATAGCGAAATGTCATACATCTGTCAACACTAACCCCTTGTAATATAAGGGTTTAACATACCTGATATCAATCATAAAACAGACTATTCTGATTGATCAATAAAATCTTATCCAGCGGATACGAACATGTCCCTTTCCCATCACTCCCCTCGTAATATTTGTAGCTGGATGTTTCAAAAAGTACATAACACAATCCATTTTCTGTAACAACGGCTTCCGATCCCGGTGGCATTTCCACACATAATCTTTCATTCAAAAAATTCTTTTGCAATGCTTCCAGATTATCGTAAACAGAGAGATACGATGATTGATTTCGTCCATAGGACTGGCTGACGTAGCAGTACCCATTGTCGTCGACACAAATCCCCTGCACCTTTTTGGGCAGCAGGCTCTTCTTTTCTAATCGAAGTGTATCGTCCAAAAACGTATAGGTATACAATACCCCCGGTGTATAAATATGATGGGTAGCAACATATATTTTATCCCCATAACACATAATTGCTGACGGTGTATTATATACTTTATATTTATCAAAGCAATGCGTAATATCAATAAATTTTTCATTACTCTGTGTTGCCAGTTTTTGAATAAATCTATAGGAAATGCGTTCCAATTCCTTAGTATTTGAATGGCAAATCCACAACGACCTGCCATCATATGCGATTCCCCCCAGGTGACTGTCCGCCTCCATCCCAAAACTTACAACATGTTCTAGTGTATTACGGTCGTACAAGGTAAGTGCTCCAAGTTTATCCTCCTCAAGTGCGTACGATGATACAATGATATAGTCTTTCGTAAGGCACAATCCCTGCGGGCATTGGTATTCCGATGCATATTTTTGCTGTAGCAAATCTTTAATCCGCGTTTTCGGGTTTCCCGGTGTATCTAGTTCATATAAAAAGCTATACGTCACATCTTTGAGCAAAAGATTCTCTCCTTTTGCATGATAAGGATACTCCTGTACATTTTGATTGCAATTAATACATAGGTTCCACTTTGCGTACAAACGCTGCCCAGCTGTAGTTTCTATCGTATAAACACGATGCACTCCTTCCGGTTCTAAATACCAGCCGCCAAACAGATAGCCCTCCTTTTGCGGATTTTTTAAAACAAATGGTATATCCTCTTTTGTTAACTTCTGCGGATTTAAAATAGAATTGCTTCCCCCATCCAATTCATAAATCAACTCTCCATGCCCTGGTGTTTCTTCTGCCTGTGGTTCCGCTTCTAAATTTATTCTTACAACCAGAAGCATCATGCATATAACGATCAAACAAATTTCTTTTCTTTTCATAAAAACAGTTTTCCCATTTCCCCCATAAAATAAAGATTTTTTTGCAGACACTTTTACACTTTAAAGTGTTGACTTTAAGTAAAAAAGTGTCTATGATAAAATTTGTATTTAAAGATAAGAAGGAGAAGATTATCATGATTTTAGTTGTAAAACCACAGACACCGGAAGACACCTTACATCGTTTCATACAAGATATTGAATCCACCGGCTTACAGACACATTTGTCCCGTGGTAAAGAAGTAACCATCATCGGTCTGATTGGTGACAAAACACAAATTGATTTGACCGCGATCGAGGCAAATCCTGTCGTAGACAAGATTATTCCTGTTACGGAAAGTTATAAATTAGCAAACAAAAAATTTCATCCTACCCCAACGGAATTTACCGTAAAAGACACCAAAATCGGTCCCAATAATATTACCATTATGTCAGGTCCATGTGCGGTAGAATCCGAAGAGCAGTTACTTTGCATTGCAAAAGCTGTGAAAGAACAGGGAGCTACCATTTTACGCGGTGGCGCTTATAAGCCACGTACTTCCCCGTATTCTTTCCAAGGGTTGGAGGAAGAAGGTCTGCGTTATATGAAAACAGCCTCTCAGGAAACAGGTCTTGCGACCATCTGCGAAGTCACCTCAGCTCATGCAGTTGCTTCGGCATATAAATATGTAGATATGTTACAGATTGGTGCCCGTAATATGCAAAACTTTGAGCTTTTAAAAGAAGTCGGAAAAACAGGCATGCCTGTACTCCTCAAACGTGGCCTTGCAGCAACGATTGATGAATGGTTAAATGCTGCCGAATACATCATGGCAGCGGGAAGTTCCAAGGTAGCACTCTGTGAACGAGGCATCCGAACCTATGAAACTTCTACACGAAACACCTTGGATTTATCCGCTGTGTGCGTATTAAAAGAGCGCACTCATTTACCTGTCATTGTAGATCCAAGTCATGCCACCGGTGTACGTAATTTTGTAGAACCGCTTGCCAAAGCAGCCATTGCCTGCGGTGCTGACGGTTTAATGATCGAAGTTCACAATGATCCTGCGCACGCTTTGTCCGACGGACCACAATCACTTGATTTTGACCAGTTTGCCTCTGTCATGGAGCACTTAAAACCGTATATTGCACTTGCAAATCGGGTATTATAATTTTAAAGGAGACATTTTATCATGTTGTACAACAAAATTGGTTTCATTGGTTTTGGACTAATCGGTGGTTCCATCGCCAAGGTCATCAAAGAAAAATATCCAGGCACGGAAATGATCGCCATTGCTTCCCGTGAACATACCATTGCACAGGCTTACGCTGACGGTCTCATTTCTAATGAGACAATGCTTCCACTCACTGCATTTTCTGATTGCGATGTTTTGTTTTTATGTGCACCTGTCAAAGTCAATGTCGACTATCTGATGCAGCTTGCACCTATTTTACCAAAACATTGCATCATAACGGATGTTGGTAGTGTCAAAGGCGACATTACACAAGCAGTTGCAGAGCTTGGATTGACTTCCCAATTTATTGGTGGTCATCCTATGGCAGGCTCAGAAGCAATCGGCTACGACCACTCAAATGCACATCTTCTTGAAAATGCATATTACATTCTGACCGTAACGGATGATTTTCCTCACGAGCAATTAGCAGACTTTTCTACCTTTATCCGCTCGCTTGGTGCTTTAACCTTAATTATGAGTCCATCCAAGCATGACTTTGCGACAGCATGTATCAGTCACTTACCGCATGTCATTGCTGCATCTCTCGTAAATTTTGTAAAGGAAAATGATTTTTCTGATGAGACCATGAAAACAATTGCAGCAGGTGGTTTTCGCGATATCACAAGAATCGCATCTTCTTCTCCTGTTATGTGGCAGCACATTTGCGCTACCAACAGAGAAGAAATTTTAAAAGCCGCTTCTCTCTATGAAAAGAATTTGCACGACTTCATCACATCCATCTCACATGAACAGGAAGATGATATTATTTCACGCTTTTCACAGGCAAAAGATTACCGTGATAATCTACCTGTGAAAAAACAGGGTATTCTTCCTTCTTCCTATGAATTTTATCTGGATGTTGCTGATGAAGCCGGTGCGATTGCAACGATTGCAACAACATTGGCTGCCAATGGTATCAGTATAAAAAATATCGGTATTGTGCATAATAGAGAATTTGAAAAAGGTGTATTGCGCATTGAAGTATATGACCAGAACGCAATGGATGCAGCAGAAAATGTTTTACAAAAGCATTACACCATTCATGAATAATTAATTTTTTGAGGTATATGAAATGGAAATCAAAAAAGCAAACCATATCGCAGGAGAAATATTTATACCTGGTGACAAATCCATCTCACATCGCGGTGTTATGTTTGGCGCGATTGCTGATGGCATAACAGAATTAGATGGGTTTTTAGATGGAGCCGATTGCCGCTCCACCATCTCCTGTTTTAAAAAAATGGGGATTGATATCCGCCAGACACACAACCATGTTGTCATTCATGGCAAAGGGTTACATGGCTTAGAAGAGCCAGGAGATTTACTGGATGTTGGTAATAGTGGAACGACCATGCGGCTGATCAGCGGTATTTTATCGGGAAACCCTTTTACCTCCACGCTCAGTGGCGATGCATCTATCCAAAAGAGGCCTATGAAACGTATCATCACACCCCTCTCCACTATGGGTGCAAAAATCACTTCCCTGACGCACAATGACTGTGCTCCATTAGAAATTATCGGTGGTGAACTCCATGCCATCCATTATGACTCTCCTGTAGCATCTGCACAGGTAAAATCTGCGGTACTACTCGCCGGGCTATACTGTGATGGTATCACTTCCGTAACAGAACCTGTTTTGTCCCGCAATCATACGGAGCTTATGCTACAAGGTTTTGGTGCTTCTGTAACCTCAGAAAAAACAACGGCATCTATTGTTGGCAATCCCAAACTTTATGGACAAAAGATTCAAATTCCAGGAGACATCTCTTCTGCAGCATATTTTATTGCCGCAGCTACCATTGTTCCAAATGCAGAACTAATGATCCGCAATGTCAATTGTAATCCTACACGTAATGGAATTTTGAAAGTAGCCAAAATGATGGGTGCTGATATTTCCTATGAAAACAAACGCATTGTTTCCGGCGAAGATGTATGTGATTTACTTGTTCGTTCATCAAGCTTACAAGGTACAACCATTGCCGGTGAACTCATTCCTACATTGATTGACGAAATTCCGATGATTGCTGTCATGGCTGCTTATGCCAGCGGACAAACCATCATTCGTGATGCCGGAGAACTCCGCGTCAAAGAATCCGATCGTATTGCTTCCGTTGTCGATAATCTTCGTGCCATGGGCGCAGATGCCGTAGCAACCGAAGATGGTATGATCATTACCGGAGGAAAGCCTTTACATGGAGCAGCCATTACTACACATGCAGACCATCGCATTGCCATGTCCTTTGCCATTGCAGGTCTTGGTGCTGAAGGTATCACCACGTTTGATGATCCAAATTGTGTTGTCATTTCCTATCCTGATTTCTATGATACCTTAAATACAATCATTGCATAAAAAATGACCTCCCTATTGTTAGCATCCATGCCTAACTTTGAGGAGGTCATTTCTTTTTAAAATCATCCGCATTTATTTCTGATGATTATTTATTTTTCTTTCCACAGCACTGCTTATACTTACGGCCTGATCCACAAGGACATGGATCGTTACGTCCAACCTTAACTGCATTGCGAACGGTATGTGCATTCTTAGCTACACGATACAGTTCTTTTTTCTTTGCAGCATCAAAAATCTCATCCCACTGTGGCAATTCATATAACCAGTCAGCTTTCGCATCTACCATGTTCTCGTATAATTTTTCTTTGTCAAATGCAAGAGAAACAACGGTATCTTCTTCCATCGTTTCAATTGGATTTGGTGTGATCAGACTGTCATTGATACCGTCTAAAAATCCTGTCATGACAAGTACGTCAATCTCATATTTATCAGCCAATTCCTTTACGGTTCCAGCCACTTCCTCGTCCGGATTATCTAATAACTGCTCATAAATTCCTTTTTCAATCAAAAAATAATTCTGCCAGAATTTCTGTAAAGAAGCACGATCCTGCTCCTGATTGTAAGAAATCTTCTGCCATTCCTGTAATAATGCCATAAATTTGTACCATCCTTCTTAATACTTTTGTAGCACATATACGATACCACACACCGAAAAAAAAAGCAAAACATAATTACGCAATCTGTTCTTTTATGCTATTATGATTCTATTAATGGATATGAAGGAGAATATGTATGCAACGATTACGTCAAATTTTAGCCATTCTCGGCATTATATTACTGGTTGCACTTTATCTGCTAACCATCATCGCAGCTATTTTTGATAACACGAACACCATGTCTTATCTGAGTGCTTCCATTGCCGCAACGATTCTAATTCCAGTCACATTGTGGCTTCTGAATCTTATGATTCAAAACAAAAAGAAACATGATAACGAAAAAAAAGGGCAATAAGCCCTTTTTTTATTCGGTTGTTTCCTCTGGCGTCAGATCTTCTATGCTATAGCCACATGCCGTAAGCATAGAAGAATCCACCACATAGACCTTACTCTCGTCATAATTCACCATAAGATAATACTTATCTGTAATACTGTTTTGCATGCCGATTGTAAAGGTGGTTTCCCCTTCCGCTGTCGAAACCGCCACTTCATTTGTCGGTGAAGAAAAACCATATTGTTCGATATCTTCTGTATCTTCAATCACATCACTTGCTTTAATTGTTGTCAAATAGCTGAGTAATGTATTCACTTTATCGGAATCCAACACCGTCTCATCTGCATCTTTCCATGTATCCTCTGTCTTTGTCAGCGTAATTTGTGCACCATTGTTATAATAAGACACTTTTTTAACATCCTCTGCCTTTATTTTATAAACCTGAATGCTTTCCTCTGCAGAATCGATGGCATCTGCCTTATCTTTCTTATCTGCCAGTTTCTTTGCTCCAAATAATCCAAGCACGGCTATTACAAGGAGAATAACCAGAACCAGCAATGTTTTTTTCTGCTTATCCATTAACGTTTTCTCCTTCTAGCCCACACAATAACACCAATAACCATCAATACGACCGGCATAAAGATGCCCCATAAAATGCCATATACTAAAATTGCATTTTCTGATACTGTCAGATTTGACACCGTATAGTCTTTTGCTGCAACCACAACCGCATGCTCTGTACTTTCATCTGCAGTAACAAGTGCATTTACAATTCCATTAAACAATGTCGCATTGTGACCGGAAACAATCTGATTTGCACTATCCGTACACAACATTGCCGAGCCCAGCACACATAAAACGCCCTTATTTTCATTTGTCACAAGCATTCCCAGACTGTACTGTCCCTGGCTATCTCCTTCCTGTACACTCGTAAGATTAGAAAGGTCATCCTGCGTTTGTACCGCTGAAATATTAGATGCCGTTTTTGCAATCGCGCTATTTGATGTTGTCATAAAAGAGGTCGCCCGATCATCCTCTCCAGTATACGTCAAGCCCACTGTATATGGCACAAAGACCTGCGTCATACCGGCAACATCTGCAGATACTTCTGTATCTTCTACCTTAGGCAGAAGATACAGCGGACTCTGATAATAATATGAACGGTCTGTTTCAGCCAAAAGACTTTCTGTTGTCTCAATATGATTTTCTTCCAACAACTTCTTAAAGTTGCTAAGATCTTTCCATTTTGAATAATCGATAGAAAGATATACTTTTCCGCCTGCCTTCAGATAATCCGATAATTTCGTTAAATCATCTACCGAAAGATCTGTCTGAGGTGCTGTGATGAAAAGTGCCTCACAGTCAGCTGGTACCGCATCTACCGACAATAAGTTGAGCGAACCAACCGTCATAAAACGCTTCTGAAATACTTCCGAAAAATCACCGGATAACGATGTTTCATCATGTCCTGTCAATTCATACACACTTGTTGTATTTTCTGAGGTTACGTACTGAATGGCAGCCGTCACCTGTCCCTCACAGTCATATCCTGTCACCGTATAGTTATAACTGGAGTCATACGAATATTCATAGACATCTGCATTATAATCGATTACTTTGGAACGCTTTCCACATACAACAATCAGACTATTGCTTGTGACATCTTCACTCGTGTACTGTGAAGCAAATGTCGGACTCGTATTTGGATCCACATATTTCACACGGATGTGCTTCGATGCAGACGCATATTTTTGTAATGTCCTATCCACATTATCATCTTTTTTGTTCTTATTCACTAAGACATAGATGGTAACATCCTCTTTGAGCCGCTTCAGATAGTTTTCTGTATCTTCTGTAATCGAATATAATTTTTGCGAGGTGGCATCCACCTGTGTATAAGATTCCGGCAATGCTGCGGCAACCATATTCACAATAACGGCAAGCGCAATACCCACTGCAATCATACCGGTACTAAATACAGATGTAGAAATCATATTTCGACTTACTGTCCAACGACGCTTTTGAATGGCCTGTTCCGTCAAAAACAATGCCAATACAATAATGGATACATAATATATAATTCCTGTGATAGATAGCGTTCCATTGAAGAAATCGTCTAGTGGCGTATACAAATCATAACAGCCCAAAATTTTTGTCAGAAGATTTCCAGATGATGACACTGCACTACAAATGGATGACATCATATAGCCGACAAAAAGTAAGCCAAACGATACCACGGCAGAAATCACCTGACTTTCCGTAATAGACGAAACAAACGTACCGATTGCAATGGCTGCCAGACCATATAGCCAAAAGCCAAGAATGCCAACATACGTCTCTGCAAGCGGCACATCACCAAAAATCATAAGTACAAGTGGTGCAACGCAAATAACAGCAATACAAATGGTATATACAAGCGCCAACGCCAAGAATTTACCAAAAACAATCTTTCCTACGGATACCGGTGATGTCAACAGAAGCTGATCCGTCTTTGCATGTTTTTCTTCTGCAAGAACACGCATTGTCAGAATCGGTACTGTTATCATAAACAAAAATGCTATCGCAGATAACGAGTATGAAATATAAGGATAACCATAGGATAAATTATATACAAAGAAATACAGACCAAACAAAGCCAATGTTATCCCAATAAATAACCATCCAGTTATATTCCAGAATAAGGATTTGAATTCACGTTTAAAAATTGCAAGCATTATTCTTCGTCCTCCTTTTCTGTCAATTCAATAAATACATCTTCTAACGATTGTGTGTTCTCTTTCATAGCCAAAATTGCGATTCCAGCCTTTGAAAGTGACAGAGATATTTCTTCACGAATATCTTCTCTTCCTTTTGCTGTCACTGCAAGTAGAGCTGTTCCTTCCTCTTCACTTTGTTGCATGGTCACATGGTCCACATGCTCTAAGTCAGAAAGAATCTTCTGCGCACGAGCAGCATCGCCTTTAATGGTAACCATAATTGTCTGCTGTCCTCGATTCATACGCTGTGTCAGGTTTTCCGTTGTATCATTTGCCACCAGCTTACCATCCGATATAATGAATATATAATCACAGACAGCACTCACTTCTGACAAAATGTGGGAACTTAAAATAACAGTGTGTTCTTTTCCAAGCTTCTGAATCAAATCGCGCATTTCAATCATCTGCACCGGGTCTAATCCGACGGTAGGCTCATCCAATATAATAATGGATGGATTTCCCATAATAGCCTGCGCTAGTCCTACACGTTGCCGATAGCCTTTCGACAAGTTACGTATCAAACGGCCTTCCATTTCTTCAATTCCTGTTTTTCCCATAACCTCTACCACGCTATCATCGCGGTCTTTTTTTCCAATGCCTTTTAATTCAGCACAAAAACTCAAATATTCATATACCGTCATATCTGTATAAAGGGGCGGAATTTCCGGCAAATAGCCAATCTCCCGTTTTGCCGCCTCAGCCTCTTTAAAAATATCATGCCCACACACTTTTACAGTTCCTGATGTGGCTCCGATATAACCGGTCATCATATTCATCGTTGTCGTCTTTCCTGCTCCATTTTTTCCCAAAAGACCATAAATACGTCCCGGTTCAATCTTCATATTAAGATCATCAACAGCTGTCAAACTGCCATATTTCTTCACTAGATGTTCTACTTCTATCAAGTTGATGTCCTCCCTTATTTTTCCAAAAATAACACAATGAGTATTGTATTCTTTCTATGTGCTGATAACGTGTTAGAACTGTGTCTTTTTTGTGAAAGCAAAAAGAGAGCCATAGGCTCTCTTTTGTATACTGTCATTTTTATAAATCTATTATTTGGCTTCGCGGTAAATAATATCGTCTCTTCCTGGTCCATTTGAAATCATAGTGATTGGGAAACCAATCTCTTTCTCCACGAATTCAATATATTTGCGACAATTTTCTGGTAAATCCTCGTATTTTTTAATACCACGAATATCGCTCTTCCATCCTGGAAGTGTCTTATATACCGGTTTTGCTTTTTCCAGCAGATGTGTAACAGGGAAATCTGTTGTAATTTCTCCATCAATATCATAACCTACACATACTGGGATTTCATCTAAGTATCCTAAAACATCAAGAACGGTAAATGCAACATCTGTTGTTCCCTGCATACGGCAGCCATACTTGCTGGCTACACAGTCAAACCATCCCATACGTCTTGGACGACCTGTTGTTGCACCAAATTCACCGCCGTCGCCTCCGCGTCTGCGAAGCTCATCTGCTTCATCGCCAAAAATTTCACTTACAAACGCACCAGCTCCAACAGCAGAGGAATATGCTTTACATACTGTAACAACCTGTTCAATCGATTGCGCCGGAATTCCTGCACCAATCGCACCATAAGCTGCCAAAGTGGAAGATGATGTAACCATTGGATAAATTCCATGATCCGGGTCTTTTAAGGTACCCAACTGACCCTCAAGCAAGATGGTCTTGCCTTCTTTTAAAGCATTCCACAAATACGTAGAAACATCACAAACATAAGGAGCAACCATGTCACGATACGTATGTAATGTCTCCAATAACTCTTCTGGATCTAACAATGGCTTATGATATAAATGCTCTAACAATACATTCTTTGCTTCACAGGTACGAACCACTTTTTTCTTTAACAATTCTTCATCAAACAATTCACTTACCTGATAGCCAATCTTCGCATATTTATCTGAATAGAAAGGTGCAATACCAGACTTTGTAGAGCCGAAAGATGCCTTTCCTAAACGTTCTTCCTCATACTGATCAAATAAAATATGATACGGCATAACAATCTGTGCACGATTGGATACTTTGATCTTTGGCATTGGAACATTCTTGTCTGTAATTGACTTGATTTCGTCAAATAAAACCGGAATATTAAGTGCTACACCATTTCCAATAATACTTGTTGTGTGATCGTAAAACACACCAGATGGCAATGTATGAAGCGCAAACTTACCGTAATTATTTACGATTGTATGTCCTGCATTTGCTCCTCCCTGGAATCTCACGATAATGTCTGCATCCTGCGCAAGCATATCTGTGATTTTACCTTTTCCTTCGTCACCCCAATTGGCACCAACAACTGCTTTTACCATGCTCTTGTTCCTCCTAATAGAAATATATTTAAAATGATGTTAATTTCTTTGTACAAGTCACTGCAAGTGCTCCCGGTCCAATATGACTGGATACCACCAGTGATAATGGGTCTACAATAATATCATGTCCTGGGAAACGCTCTTCCACTTCTTCTTTAAACTTTGCGATTTCTTCTTCATTCTGCGTATGTGCCATAGCAATAATGGTATCTTCGCCTGTCGGATCATGAAGTACTTCCTTCATATCCTGTGCAATCGCATCCATCATAATCTGCTTTGCCTGCTTGATTGTTCTAGCCTTTGCAAAACTATCTAATTTTTCACCACGAATCTGTAGTACCGGTTTGATTTTCAGTAGCGAACCAATGGCTGCAGCAGCTGGTGTGATTCTTCCACCTTTTTTCAGATATTCGAGTGTATCTACCATAATATAAATGGTGGATTCAAATTTCATAGCTTCTAAGATTTCTTTGATTTCTGTTGCACTCTTTCCTGCATCTGCAAGTGTCTTAGCATCAAAAACCGATAACTTCATTGTTACAGAAATACGCTGGTTGTTAACAACCTGAACTTTACCATCATAATCCTCTGCCAGCATAATGGCTGTATCGCAGGAACTACTCAGGCCACTGGAAAGGGGAATATATACAACTTCATCATATTCCTCTAACAAACTTTCCCATTTGTCAATCACATCTCCCACAACCGGCATAGAAGTCTTAATTTCAGCGCCTTTTGCCTGTCTGGCAAAAAACTGCTCTGTTGTTAAATCCACGCCTTCGTAAAAAACTTCATCATCAATGTATACCGGTGTTGGAAATACATAAATGCCAAGCTTCTTTGCTTCTTCCTGGGTGATGCCGCTATTGCTGTCTGTTAAAATCGCTACTTTACCCATAACATCCTCATTTCGTTATTTTTCAAGTTTACATGTCTTTACACACGTAATTTATAATACCATACTTTATAAGCGGTGGCAAATGCGTTTTTACACCTTTTGCACATAATAATGCGAAAAAAAAGAACGGCAAAATCGCCGTTCTTTTTTATCTTACATCATTCCCATTCCAGGATTTGCTGGCATTTCTGGTGCCGGCTCTTTGATATCAGCAACAACAGATTCTGTTGTAAGCAATGTAGAAGCTACAGAGCATGCGTTCTGTAATGCACTACGTGTTACTTTAACAGGATCAAGGATTCCTGCCTCTACCATGTTCACATATTTTTCGTTATAAGCATCAAATCCAAATCCAGGATCTGCCTCTCTTACTTTATTGATGATAACGCTGCCTTCCAATCCTGCATTTGCAGAAATATGGAACAGTGGAGCTTCCAATGCCTTTAATACAACCTTAGCACCTGTCTTTTCGTCGCCATCCAGAGAATCTACCAATTTTGCTACTTCCTTAGAAGCATGAATGTAAGCAGATCCACCACCTGCGATGATACCTTCTTCTACTGCTGCTCTTGTAGCATTTAATGCATCTTCCATACGAAGCTTGCTTTCCTTCATTTCTGTTTCTGTAGCAGCACCTACACGGATTACAGCAACACCACCGGCAAGTTTAGCAAGACGCTCCTGTAATTTCTCTTTGTCAAATTCTGATGTTGTCTCTTCAATCTGTCCACGAATCTGTGATACTCTGGCTGCAATTGCTTCCTTATCACCTTCGCCATCAACAATAACGGTTGTTTCTTTCTGAACCTTAACAGATTTTGCACGACCAAGCTGATCCATTGTAGCGTCCTTTAATTCAAGACCCACTTCTTCTGAAATCACCTGACCACCTGTCAAAATAGCGATGTCCTGTAACATTTCTTTTCTACGATCACCATAACCTGGAGCCTTTACAGCAACAACATTAAAGGTTCCTCTTAATTTATTCAGAATCAATGTAGTGAGCGCTTCTCCTTCTACATCCTCTGCGATAATCAAAAGACGTGATCCAGACTGTACAATCTGCTCTAAGAGTGGAAGAATCTCCTGAATATTACTGATTTTCTTATCTGTAATCAAGATATATGGATCATCCAATACAGCTTCCATCTTATCCATATCAGTTGCCATATAAGCTGAAATATATCCACGATCAAACTGCATACCTTCTACAAGGTCAAGTTCTGTCTTCATTGTCTTAGATTCTTCAATTGTAATAACGCCATCGTTAGAGACTTTTTCCATGGCATCTGCTACCATGTTACCAACGCTTTCATCACCTGCAGAAATTGCAGCAACCTTAGCGATCTGTTCTTTACCTCTTACTTTTTCTGACATAGAAACGATAGAGTCAATAGCTACATCTGTTGCTTTTTTCATTCCCTTACGAAGAACAATTGGATTTGCTCCTGCTGCTAAGTTCTTCATGCCTTCTTTAATCATTGCCTGTGCTAAAACAGTTGCTGTTGTAGTACCATCACCGGCAACATCATTTGTCTTTGTTGCAACTTCTTTTACAAGCTGAGCTCCCATATTTTCAAAAGAATCTTCTAATTCAATTTCTTTTGCAATTGTCACACCATCGTTTGTAATCAATGGAGCACCATAAGACTTATCTAATACGACGTTGCGTCCTTTTGGTCCAATGGTTACTCTTACAGTGTCTGCTAATTTATCAACACCTGCTTCTAATGCTTTTCTGGCTTCTGCGCCATATTTGATTTCTTTAGCCATAATTTATTTCCTTCTTTCCCTATAATCTATTTTTATGCTTCTACAACTGCCAAAATATCGTTCTGACGAACAATGATATAATCTTCGCCTTCTAATTTTACCTCTGTTCCAGCATATTTAGAATAGATTACCTTTTGGCCAACCTTTACCTGCATAACAACTTCTTTACCATCTACCATTCCACCAGGACCTACAGCAATAACTTCCGCCTCCATAGGTTTTTCCTGTGCTGCACTTGCAAGAATAATTCCTGACTTTGTTGTTTCTTCTGCTTCGCACTGTTTTAAAACAACACGATCTGTTAATGGTACTAATTTCATTTCTATATGCCTCCTTATTTTTATCTCATCATCTGTTAGCACTCTTCTAGTATGAGTGCTAACCACATTTCATATAATAGGATTCTAGGAAACAAGTTGCAACTTATGTCACATCCCATCATTCCAAGAATCCTATCATTTTCTCACGTATTCTCTCGTTTACTCGTTTTTTCTTATGCTATTATTTTTTGTGCCTCGTTTAAAACGCACCGACAGCGGATTATGCATGAGTTTTTCCTGCATATTATCTGCCAATGTCTCTCCACTTGAATAAGCAAATCGACGAATCACATCTTTTAAAACCATCTGTTTTTCTTGCGGTAAGGAAGAAAGAGATTTTGATATATTACACATCATTGCAAATTTATTGGCGGTCAATTCATCCAACGTAGATGCTCCTGTTGATTGTAGCGTACCAAATAAAATGTCAACAAATTCTTCCCGCTCATCTGCCTCTAATCCATAAACCCAGTTTTTCAACGTACGGTCAAGCATAACACTTGATTCTGATAGATTATCAGCAAATACAAAATGATTTCCAAGCACTTTCCATGACATCGCATCGTGCTGCATTGCTCCTGTCTGGGAACTTTTTACTACACGATGATGTAAATCATTTTCTAATAACATACCAACAATCGATGACTCCGGTATGGTACTGATCACACGTTCTGTAATTCGACGGTAGGGCTCCTGTGATGTGATTTCTGGTAAAAAACCAGGACCATCATTGGAATATACACGCACAATACGATCTTGTACGCTGCACTTACAAAAAGCAGATGCATATACCGCAAAATTACCACCTTTCGAATGTCCACCAACAATCAATGGATATTCCGTCATGCCATAACAATCATTAAGATATTGTGCTGCACGAATCTGTCCGGGCGTCTGGTATAAAAAGGACATATTAAAGTCTTCCTTCCACCCAACAATGGTATTATCCGTGCCGCGATACGCAACATATATTGTATGATCATCTAGTAAGAACGAAACCGCTGAAAACTGTGTCTGGTTTTCTTCATCAATTTCGTTAATGTAGTTCATCAGACGCATATTTTTAAAACGCTCTGATTTCACCATCTTATGCATCAGAAATGGAGCAACCTTTGTCGTAGAAGCTCTTGCCATGATTTCTTTCTCAGAATAGATAGAAAAAAAGGTATCATGTGCTTCCTGTATCGTGATACTTTCCATTCCCTGACCCACTCCAGGTACAATCCCATCGAAATCTGTGTATGCCAGTTGTGCCAGCACCAGATTATCCACTTCATTAAACGGATCCTTCTCTAACGAAATATCGCCACGCCAATCTAAATAATCTGATATATTTGCCATGTGTATGCTCCTTTCCGGAAGGCCTTACACTTCCACTTCATCCTCAACAAGAGAAGAGACCTGTTCGTCATCTTCTTTCTTGGAAGGCTCTTCAGTTGTATTCTCCTCAATAGACTCTGTCACTGTCTCCGTTTCTTCCTGTTCCAAAGGAGCTTTTTCTTTTGCTGCAAACCATTGCGCAGACTCTTCCATATTGCGCTCCAATTCCCGTTGTGTCTCTTTATGATAACGCTTCGTACGAATGCCCACAAAACAAAGTGATAACAACGCAAATGCACCTACTATCACAAGCATCAGATAAAAAGCAGTTACATACTTTGTTATTATATTCCCCAAATTCAACAATATAACAACAGAACCCGCCACAGAACACAAAGAAAAAATCAGACTTACCGCCCAAAGATTTCCCTTTAAATTCTTTAATTGCACCGTATTCTGTAACATGACAACCCCTTCAATCAGTACCAGAACACCAAGATAATTAGGAATCGAATCGGCAATCTCCTGTGCACGAATCAAATCGACGGCTCCTAATATAACGACAAGTGTTCCTACAGAAAAGCCATAATTAGTCGTTCTCTGAAACTCCTTATGCAAAAAGTAACGGCTGATCATCCAAATGCCCCAGACCAATAAACATGCGCCTGCTCCATAGCAGAAATAAACCATGCGCACCGCATCGGTAAAAAGCATAATACATCCAATGGCAATCAATAAAAGCGACATGAATACAATTGCAATATTTCCCACTACATTAGGATTCTCCTGTTTGCTCATCTGTTCCTCCACATTTTTAGAGTGTTTCTGCTCTCTCTGAAATATTTTTCTTAAAATTGATCACATCGTGATTATACTCCTGATCAATATAATCTGATGTAATGATAAAATCTGCGGTTGCTTTGTTATTTGCGATTGGAATATCGTAAACCTGAGCGATACGAAGAAGTGCTTTCACATCCGGATCATGTGGCTGCGCTGTCAAAGGATCCGAAAAGAAAATAATCAGATCAATCTGCCCTTCTACTACTTTTGCTCCAATCTGCTGGTCACCACCAAGAGGACCACTATTATAACCACGTACTGGCAGTCCGGTACGGTCTGTAATCATGCGGGCTGTTGTCCCTGTGCCACAAAGAAAATGTTTTTTCAGTATTTCCTTATGTTCTTCACACCATGCAATAATTTCTGCCTTTTTTCCATCATGCGCAATCAATGCAATGTTCTTTTGCTTACCAATCGTAAGTGTAATCTTGTTGTCGTCCATAAATAGATCCTCCTTATGTCTGTTCTAAAATGTCTTATCCTAATCCTGCTAACATAACAACAGCGAAATTCGTAACGCCATGAGCAACCATTACCACCCATAATTTGCGTGTTTTTGCATATACTGCTGCAATCACAAGACCTACAAGAAATCCATATAAAAATTGTACCACATTAAAGTGCATGATACCAAAACAAAATGCAGAAATAAACACAGCAATTTTTTTATCATACCATAATTGTAACTGTCCACAGACAATTCCACGATAAACGAGTTCTTCTAATATCGGAATACAGATACAATTGGAAAAAATCTTAATCCATAAACTTCCTGCATAAAGTGTACTGTTTGCCTGTGCATATCCTTTGGACAGTGCAACCAGTGGTGTATGCGTAATCAGATAATTCAAAAAAAGACCCCATAGCACAATTGCAAGTATATATAAACATTCTTTTCCCAGGGTATGTTTATCTAAAAGCTTCTGTGCTTTTACAACAGGTGCTTTCCGATAAATCTGATAACAAAACGGAATGGTCAAAAGACTTGCCACCCCGAGCAAAAACAAATGACTCAAACGTATTCCAAAACACAGGCACAATATGGAAAAAAATAAATTATAGCAAAGATAGTACACAAGAATCGGATATACAATCTGCCAGATACGGTTTCCTCGAATTTTATGCATTTCCCTTTTCCTTTAATATGTGATATAAATCGTAAATTGTACGTCTTCGAACCGGATGTACAAGTCCCGGTGCAATCTGCATCAATGGTTCTAACACAAACATGCGATTACACATATCAATATGCGGAATCGTCAATTCTTTCGTGTGCATACATACATCATCATACAACAAAATATCCAGATCCAACGTACGTGGTCCCCAGTGGATTTCGCGTTTTCGTTCTGCTTTTGCCTCAATTTCATGTAAAAAGATAAGTAAATCTTCTGCTGACAATAATGTTTCTAACGTTACCGCTCCATTTAAGAATTTATCCTGCTCCACATATCCGTATGGTTCTGTCTCTATATAATCCGAAACAATCACGTTGCGAATATCTGGATTTGCAATCAGCGTTTCCATCGCATCCGTCAGATACTTTTCCTTATCTCCCATATTACTTCCAATGGCAAGTGCTACCTTATGCCATTTTTTTTCTACGCGCACACCAACACTTTTAAATTCCATAGGAATTGGCGCATTCGGCTTTGTTATCTGTATTTGTATTTTTTCGATTCCTGGAAAAGCATACATAATGGATGTTGCAAGTTCATCTGCCACTTTTTCCAGAAGATCGTATGCTTTTTCTTCAAAATATTTTTTGATAAACAGACATACGGTACCATAATCTACGGTTTCTCCTACGTCATCCGAATGAATTGCACTTGCAAAAGAAGTATCCATCACACAATTGACAAGAAATGTCTGCCCTTCTTCTTTTTCCTGTTCATACACACCATGATATCCAAAGACCTGTAGTCCCTGCACTAAAATCTGTTCCATGTTTACCTACTTTCCCGGATGCGTTCCATCATCTGAATCAATTCTACATTTTCCTTTACATCATGCACACGCACAAACATACAGCCCTGATTGACAGCCGCTGCCGTTGTTGCAAGTGTACCTGCCAGACGCTTTTCTACCGGCACATCTAAAACATAACCAATCACTGATTTTCTGGATGTTCCAAGCAACACGGGATAGCCCAATGCTTTCAAGCGATCCAGATTTGCAATTGTCATAAGATTTTGTTCCTGTGTCTTTGCAAAGCCAACGCCAGGATCTACAATAATACGTTCTTTCTTAATGCCTGCTGCAAGGGCACGTTCCACATCCTCTTTCATCTGCCCTATAAACATATCTGCATCCATTGCTTCTGTCACCTGCTTGCGATTATGCATCAGACAATATGCTACATCACTTTCTGCGACAATCTGTCCCAAAGCATCATCATATTGTAATCCCCAGATATCATTTAAAAGATCTGCTCCCGCAGCAATCCCCGCTTTTGCCACAGCTGACTTGTACGTATCCAGAGAAACTGGAATAGAAAATTCTTTTTTGATGCGCTCTATCACTGGAACAACGCGTTCCATTTCCTCCTGTTCAGTAATCTTTTCATGCCCCGGTCGTGTAGATTCTCCGCCGACATCAATGATATCTGCCCCTGCATCTATCATCTGCTGCGTATGCTTTAATGCTGCGTCTATCGAATCAAACTGCCCTCCATCCGAAAAGGAATCTGGCGTCACATTCAATATCCCCATCACATACGTATGCCCCTGTGTCTTGAAGTTCTGCTTTCCAATAATCATTGCTCTCCCCCTTTTTTTCTTTCCTGCTTGGTTTCTATATCAAAATATACGTAATCTATCTTTTCTTCCGTTTTCCACTTACAACTGTCTTTTACTTCACAGGAAAAACATTCCCGCGAAAACTGGTCCGCAAACGACAATAGTTCTTCTAAGGATTGCAGTTCTCCCCGCCTTGCAAAGCGCTTCTTCGCATCCATTCGATTACTATGCGCTATGATTGCTTTTCTGATTTCTTCTGTTTTTTTGTCATCATATCCAAGAGACAACAAAATCTCCCTTGCAAATGATGCTGATGCCTCTGCGTGGGAGATGTTATTTTGGTATTGCATTATACGTCCTATATCATGTAACAACGCTACCAACGTAATCTCTTCCGCAGAAAACGAAAGTCCATTTTCTCTCGCAATCTGATCCGCAATTTGTGCCACGCGCATAAAATGACGCATATCATGGCGACAATACAAGCGTTCTTTTTCATATGCCTGTAAAGCATCGTATTTTTCTTTGTATAGCGGATGTTGTATCAGCCTTGTCACTGTGTCCATATGATCAATCCAAACTCTTTATTTTACTAATTGAAAAAAGCGATCCTGCAAAGCTGTATCCTCTGCAAAAATGCCTCGTGTTACATAACTAACCGTCTTACTGCCAGGTTTTTTGACACCACGCATGGTCATACAGGTATGTTCTGCTTCCACCATAACCATCACACCCATTGGATGTAGCTGTTCGTTGATTGCATCTGCAATTTGCGCGGTCAGTTGCTCCTGCAGCTGTGGTCTTTTGGCAAAAACTTCGACGGTTCTCGCAATCTTACTCAGTCCCACAACTTCACCTTTGGGAATATAAGCCACATGTGCTTTCCCAAAAAATGGCATCAAATGATGTTCGCAGGTACTATAGAATACGATATCCTTTTCCAGTACCATTTCATTACCGGCCACATGAAAACGTTTTGCCAATGGTTCTGCAGCATCCATATATAAACCACTGAAAATTTCTTCATACATACGTGCAACACGATCTGGTGTTTCAACGAGACCTTCCCGGTTTGGATCCTCTCCAACTCCCTCTAAAATCATGCGTACACCCTGTTTTATTTTTTCATGATCAAACATCTCTTACTCCTCTCCTTTATCACCGATGTTACCACACGCTTGCATTCACCCAGATACGAAAGTGAACCAAATGCCAAAATCACATCATCTGCCGCATCCACAGCTAGTTTTACTGCACATTCTACGGAGTCGCATGCTTTTGCGTCATACCCTTGTGCCTGTATCGTCTTAGCAAGCTTTTGTGCCGATAAGGCGCGTTCATTTTTCGGTGTTACTGTATAAATATGATTTGCCATCGGCAAGAGTAACGGCAACATCTTTTGATACTCTTTATCCGCAAGTACTCCTATTATATAGGTTATTGTTTTATTTGTAAAATTGGCATCTAATGTCTTTTGCAATTGTTTCACAGCTGGCCAGTTGTGTGCACCATCGATATAGATGCATGGTTTTTTGCATATACATTCCATTCGCCCTGGCCAACTGGCTTCCCGGATTCCCTCACTCACAGAGCTATCATCAATACGCACACCTAATGTTCGTAAGGCGCTTACTGTCTCTAAAACCAACACACTATTTTGCAATTGAAAGGTTCCCTGTAAAGAAACCGTGATATCCGTAAATTCTTTGTAATCATAACAAAGTGGCTGTCTTTCATGCAAAAGCACTTCATTTTGATCACAAAAAATAAGATCTGCCTTCTGCTTATCTGCTACTTGCTGCAATGCGTCTGCCACTGCAGTTTCCTGCCATGTACAAACACATTCACCATGTGGTTTGATGATGCCTGCCTTGATATGAGCAATCTTTGCCACATCCTCTCCCAAAAACTGCATATGATCCCTGCCAATAGAAGCAATGACACTACACAGACTCTGTTTCATTACGTTTGTTGCATCGGTCGCTCCACCCATACCAACTTCCATAATAACATAGTCGCACCCGGATTCATAAAAATATAAATATGCAAGCGCAGTTTCCACCTCAAAAATCGTTGGTCGCTGCCCTGTCTTTTGCACCACTTCATTCCATGCATCTTCCATCCGATGCATATAATGGTTGTATGCATCCGCTGTTATAAAATTATCATTCATGCGAAAACGTTCTTCCTCACAAAAGACAGCTGGAGATGTATATAAGCCAACAGCATATCCCTGTTTACACAAAATCTTTTGCAGCATACAGCAGCAGGAACCTTTTCCGTTGGTTCCTGCCACATGTATAATCTGTAATTTGTCCTGTGGATTGCCCAGATATTGCATCAATGTCTGCATGGCATCCAGCCCCAAAACACTGCCTCTTTTGGCTATTTCTTTCAAAAAAGCAGATGTCTGTTCATCCAAAATCATTATTTTTTGACACCTTTCGTATCACGATTGCCTATATGCAATCGATTTAACACTACATCTTTGCCTTTTACCTTCACGGTTTCACTATCGCCTGCATGCATCAGAAATACTGCCTGTAGCAGATCTGTATCTGCTAAGCGCATACCTCGGACACCAATGGCGCCCTTCTTTTTTTCTGGAATCGTTGCAGCATCAATGCGTAAAAACATTTCTTTTTGGCTCTGCATCACAAGGGTATCCTGTTCCTGCAAAATTCCCACCAGAAGAAGTTCATCTTCCTCTGCCAGTTTCGTGGCTGCTGTCGTACGTTTTGCAACATCAAATTCTTTTCCATCTACCACTTTTAACATCGATGTCTTTGTGGCAAATACCACCTTCTTATCTCTCAGATGCACAAGAGATGCAAGCAAAAGAATTTCTTCTTTCGTTGTATCAAAATTACTTACATTATCAAGTGGTTGTCCTTTATCGCGGAATTTTCCGAATGGTAAATCCAGCACTTTGATCAAATGCATCTGCCCTTTGTTTGTAAAAAGAGCCAATTTATCCGTATTTTTACAGAAAATAATTTCTCTGCTCTCTGCTTCCGCTGCTTCTTTATTTCGTTCATATGTTGCCATATCCACAACACGCCCATAGGAAAAACGGTCAATCATTACGGCGACATCCACCTCTTCTATCGGTTTTTCCACAACGACAGCCTCTGCTACATTATCAATAACGGTACGACGTTCTCTGGCATATTCTTTTTTGAATGCCTGCAATTCCTTCATAATGACTTTTGCCATAGAACCTCGATTTTCTAAAATATCCGAATATTCCTGGATATTTTTCATGGTCTTTTCGTAATCATTCATCAAAGCCTGTATTTCAAGACCAATCAGTTTATACAAACGCATCTCTAAGATTGCTGTTGCCTGACGCTCTGTAAATTTTAATTTAGCGGCATCTTTTTTTTCCTGTTGTGACTTAAAACGAATTCCTTCCGTAACGCCTTCTACCAGACATGCCTTTGCCATTTTCATATCTTTACTACCACGCAAAATCTCAATAATCAGGTCAATGACATCACAAGCTTTAATCAATCCTTCCTGGATTTCCTTCTTCTGGCGTTCTTTTGCCAAAAGTGTTGTGTACTTTCTGGTTGCTAATTCATATTGAAAATTCACATGATGACGAATGATTGGTACAATTCCCATCGTTTCCGGTCTGCCATCTGCAACCGCAAGCATATTCACACCAAAGGTATCTTCCAAACGCGTTTTTTTGTAAAGAAGATTGCAAAGATTTTCCGCATTTGCTCCCTTTTTCAAATCAATCACAATGCGAATGCCTTCCTTGGAAGATTGGTTTGAAATATCAACAATATCCGTCGTTTTCTTTGTTTCCACCAGACCACATACGTCATTTAAAAATTTGCCAATATTTGCACCAATCATGGTATATGGGATTTCTGTAATGATCAGTCGTTCCTTACCGCCTTTGACTTTTTCTATCTCCACTTTACCACGCACTTTGATTTTACCGGTTCCAGTCGCATAAATTGCGTGTAAATCATCTTTGTTAACAACAATGCCTCCCGTTGGAAAATCCGGACCTTTGACGTATTCCATCATTTGCTGTGTATTGATATCCGGATTCTTCATATACGCGATAACACCGTCAATCACTTCGCCAAAATTATGTGGTGGGATACTGGTTGCCATTCCAACCGCAATGCCTTCCGCACCGTTAATCAATAAATTAGGTACTTTTACAGGAAGTACTTCCGGTTCTTTTTCCGTCTCATCAAAGTTTGGAATAAAATCTACTACATCTTTGTCCAGGTCTGCAAGATAACATTCCTGCGTTACCTTGTGCAATCGTGCTTCCGTATAACGCATTGCAGCGGCGCCATCTCCTTCGATAGAGCCAAAATTACCATGTCCCTCTACCAAAGGAAGACCCTTTTTAAAATCCTGTGACATTACCACAAGAGATTCATAAATAGAACTATCTCCATGTGGATGATATTTACCCATCGTATCACCGACAATTCTTGCCGATTTTCGAAACGGCTTATCATAGCGGATTCCCAATTCATGCATATCATACAGCGTTCTTCTTTGTACGGGCTTTAAACCGTCACGAACATCTGGCAACGCTCTTGCAATAATAACACTCATGGCATAATCAATATAAGATTTCTCCATAATCTCTGAATATTCCATGTGAATTAATTTTTCCTGTACTGCCATCTATCTTTTCTCCTACTTCCTTTTTTCAAAGAGTTATACATCTAATTGTGCATCGCGCGCGTGTTCATAGATAAATGCACGACGCGGTGGAACATCATTCCCCATCAACATTTCCGTAACATCTGATGCCATACGTCCGTCTTCAATCTCAACTTTTTTCAAGATACGCTGTTCTGGATCTAAGGTTGTCTCCCACAACTGTTCTGCATCCATCTCACCGAGTCCCTTATATCTTTGTAAGGTAAAATTACCAGTGTGCGTTTTTCGGTATTTTTCCAATGCGGCATCATCATACAGATATTCTTCCTTACCTTTGGACGGAATTGCTTTATAAAGTGGTGGCATCGCAATATACACATGTCCTTCATAAATCAATTCTGGCATAAAGCGATAAAACAGTGTTAAAAGTAATGTCGAGATATGCGCACCATCTACATCGGCATCCGCCATAATAATTATCTTGTCATAGCGTAACTTTGTTATATCAAAATCATTTCCATATCCTTCGGAAAATCCACAGCCAAATGCATTGATCATCGTCTTGATTTCTGCATTTGCAAGTACCTTATCAATACTTGCTTTTTCGACATTTAAAATCTTTCCACGGATTGGCATAATCGCCTGATACATGCGGTTTCTCGCCATTTTTGCGGAACCGCCGGCAGAATCTCCCTCCACGATAAAGATTTCGCACTTTGTGGCATCTCTGCTTTCACAATTTGCCAGTTTTCCGTTGCTATCAAAAGAAAACTTTTGCTTTGTCAAAAGATTGGTTTTTGCACGTTCCTCTGTTTTTCTGATTTTTGCTGCTTTTTCTGCACAGGAAATAACCGTTTTTAAGGTATCGATATTACGATCAAAATACAATTGAATTTCATCGTTTGTCACTTTCGCCGTTGCCTTTGAGGCATCCTGATTATCTAATTTTGTCTTTGTCTGACCTTCAAAACGTGGTGCCGGATGCTTAATCGATACTACAGCTGTCATACCATTTCTGACATCTGCCCCATTAAAATTGGCATCTTTTTCCTTGAGAATACCGAGTTCTCTGGCATAATTATTGATCACCGTGGTAAAGACCGTTTTAAATCCGGTAATGTGTGTTCCACCCTCTGCATTATAGATATTGTTACAGAATCCAAGAATATTCTCATGAAACTCATTACAATACTGAAAAGCTATCTCTACACTGATTCCTTCGGATTCACCGCTAAAATATACGACATCATGCAATTTTTCTGCATTTTTATTGATATCCTTCACAAAGCCTATGATTCCGTCAGGCTCATGATATTCAATATGTTCTACTTCTTCTTTTCGTTTATCCTCATAAATAATGGTAAGCTTTGGATTCAGATATGCCGTTTCATGCATACGACTTTTGATTTCGTCTTCTTTGAAATATGTCTTTTCAAAAATTTCCGGATCCGGAAGGAAATTAATCTTTGTACCTGTCTTTTTTGTTTTTCCAATGGTAGGCAGAAGTCCCTTCTCTAATGCAAGCACCGGATGTCCCTTCTCATAACGATCATGGTGAATATAACCATCACGGGAGATCTCAACATCCATATAAGTAGACAATGCATTTACAACAGAAGAACCTACGCCATGCAGACCACCACTTGTCTTGTATACACTATCATCGAACTTTCCACCGGCATGCAATGTCGTAAAAACCACACGTGCCGCTGAGACACCGGTAGCATGTAACCCTACCGGAATCCCTCGTCCATTATCTTCTACGGTGCAAGAGCCATCTGCTTCCAATGTTACCCAAATCGTATCACAAGCACCTGCTAAATGCTCATCTACGGAGTTATCTACGATTTCATATACCAGGTGATTCAGACCTTTTCGCGATACACTACCGATGTACATTCCCGGTCTTTTTCGCACGGCCTCCAATCCCTCTAATACGGCAATGCTGCTCTCGTCGTATATTTTCTTTGCCATTTCATAACCTCTCTAAAAAACTGCCGAAAGAATGCGCCGAGCAATACTTGGCGCATTCTGACTTTTTATTATAACTTAGAATAACCAAAACCATTGACCATGGCTTCAATTGGCATGCCCTTTTTACAATATGGGCACTCATGTGGAGCAAATGTCTGATATCCCGGAAGATCTTCTGTCGTAAAAAGTGGGAAGACTTCTGTGTCTTCTACTTTTGTCATCGTACCAAAGATTGCAGATACACCAACAACATTGCCACCATAATACTCAATACATTCCAGACTCTTTCGTACTGTCTCACCTGTTGTCATGGTTGCCAGCAAAAGTAATACATTTTTACCTTCTATGGAAGGACGAATATTTTCACGGAATAACAATTGATTGATACTGTTAACCTCAGGTGAAACAATGTAAACCGTCTCATGTTTATTGTTATTTAAAAAATGTCCCTTTTCTAATTCCTCCGCCAGATATGCTCCAAGTACTTCTGTGCCATCCATACAGACAATCGTATCTACCGTTGTCACATGATGCAGCATACGATTTTTAAGACTTCTGGCTGCTTCTCTTGCTTCATTCGCACGCACCTTCAGACGCGTTACATCAATATAGTAATTGATGTGTGACGAACTTGTGGCGAAATGCCCTGGTGCCGCATTGAGTGTAATGGTGTTGTCATCCTTTGCGTAAAATTTTACCATACGTTCCCGAATACTTGATACTGCTTCTCCCATAATGTAATCCTCCTACATTTTGCCGGTGGAACCAAATCCACCTTTTCCCCGTTCTGTCTCGTCCAATTCGGTAACTTCTTCAAATTCAACCGAAAGAAAAGGCATCACAACCATTTGTGCAATTTTTTGTCCCGGCTGCACCACACGACGCTCTTCGCTATCATTATGAAGTGCCACCTTGATTTCTCCACGATAATCTGCATCCACTACGCCAGTACAATTTGCCGGGCGAAGACCTTCCTTTGCAGATAAACCACTTCGTGCAAAAACACCTCCAAAATATCCCTCCGGAATAGCAACAGCAATCCCTGTTCCAATCATATGTGTCTCATGCGGTTCTAAAACACAATTTTCTGTCAGATCAGCAAACAAATCATACCCTGCTGCCCATACGCTTCCTCTCTCCGGCATTTTGGCGGAAACGGTTAATTTTTTCCATGCTATCTTCATGTAAACTACTCCTAAAAGATTTTATTATTTACAATGTAACACTATTTGGTTTGTTTTTCTAGTGTTTCGTACATCAATGACACGCTGGTTACTGCTTCCACGCCAATAAAGACTGGTATCTTTCTGTTCCACAATAAACTCACCGTCTACCAGAACATCCACATATTCCATAATAGGAAGTGTCTCTATTGTCTCATACGTAAATCCGGTATATAACCAGATTGTCTTATCCGGAAACTTTTCTTTGATTTCTTTCGCCAGTCCTGTCACTGCTTCTCTGTTACCGAAAAACAAAGGATCTCCTCCGCTAAAGGTAATTCCTGAAATATAATCATGATGCAAAGCTTCAAACAATTCTGTTTTTGCTTCTTCATCAAATTCCAGACCACCATTTGGATCCCAGGTAATCGGATTTTGACAGTCTTTACAACAATGGTCGCATCCTGCAACCCATAAAACGACACGCAGACCATCCCCATTTAACATATCGTCTTTCGTAATGTTATGATAACGCATTATATTCACCTATACTACATACTCTTTCTCTCTGCGATCTCTGCCATTTTCGCATCATTTAATCTGGTATCACCCTTGACTCTGGAATAAGAAAGATACCCGTTCATACGTTCAATCTTTGTCAAATTGTGACTGCCGCAAACCGGGCAGACATCCATATCAAGTTCTTCATGTCCACAATCATCACAATACGACAATGAAAGATTGACACCTTCATACAATCCCATATCCATGGCACGACGTACCAAGGTCTTAACTGCTTCTTTATTGTAACCAATCGGATACTTCACATACTGAATTTTTCCACCATTGGAAAGCTCCCAGAAACGATACTCCAGATCCTGTTTCTGAATTGGCGTAATATCTTCTGTCACATGGCAATGAAAACTGTTGCTGACATATTCGCGATCGGATACATTTTCAACCAATCCATACTTTTTACGGAACTGTTTTACCTGCAAACCACAAAGATTTTCTGCTGGCGTTCCATAAATAGCATAAAGATTGCCATCTTCTTTTTTGAACTGGTTGATTTTTTCGTTGATGTGCTCTAAAACCTCTACGGCAAACTGACCATCTTCTACCAGGGATTTACCGTTATACAATTCCTGTAATTCGTTAAATGCTGTAATTCCAAAAGAGGCCGTTGCTGTCTTTAAGATTGGTTTAATCTTATCGTTATATTTTAAATGTCCACCATAGAATCCACCTTCGCAGTAAGCAAGTGGGTTCGTAGAAGCACGCATTTCTCCCAAATAAGCATACGTACGGATATGCAGCTTACGGATCAATTCCAGATAATAATCAAGTACTTCATAAAAATCACGGCTTTCCTGTCTTGCCTTTGCTAAAATCATTGGCAAATGCAAGCTGACTGCTCCGATATTAAAACGACCAACAAAGACCGGACGATCCTTATCGTCTGCCGGATTCATACCGCCTCTTTCGTACCATGGAGAAAGGAACGCACGACATCCCATTGGGCTGATAATCTCGCCATATTGTTTGTACATGCTGGCAATATAACCTTTGCCTGTCAAACTCAGCCAATCCGGATACATTGTTTTTCTTGAGCATTCAATACCTGCCTCAAAGACATCTTCTAATTCCTTACCCGGTCCATGCAGATTTTCATCATATAAGAATACAATTTTAGGGAATAAAACGGGTTTCTTATGTCCTTTTTTCCCTTGTCCATTCATACGGACACGCAACATGCAAATCGTTGCCATCTTAGCAAAACGTGTCGTTCCTGTTCCCGCTGTAACGGTAATGAACGGATAATCGCCTCGGCTGCTGGCAACCGTATTAAACTTGTACTCCCAACCCTGGAATCCCTGTTCAAAATCACGTTCTACATCTGCCATGGCTGTCTCTTCCGCTTTTTCCTGTGAAAGACCTAACCCCGTATATTTTTTAACATACTTAGCAAATGAAATCTCTGCGTATTTATCTAAAATCAGGTCAGCGCTTGGCACTGTAAAACCACCATACTGCTGGCTGGCTGCACTAAGTACAATATCGCCAATAACGTCAAACGCTACATCTAAGGATTTTGGTTCGTTATACCAGATATTGCCCATCTCAAAGCCACCCTCTAAGACTGCCTTGACGTCAAAAAGACAACAATTCATAGTATCACGTCTCGCTGACATGTCATGGATATAGATATAACCATCACGAATTGCCTGAATCTCCTCCGTTGTCAAAAAGAACTTTTTGTATAATTCACGGTTAAATTCATTAAAAATCAAACTTCTCTTGGTTGAGACAAGCGCACTGTCTGTGTTTGCATTTTCCTTGTCTCCAATGTACATAATAGACTGACTCTTCGTATAAACGTCATCCAGCATCTGGACAAAATCCTGCTTATAGTTTCGATAGTCTCGATAACTCTTTGCAACAACAGGGTTCACGCGCTCTAACGCACCTTCCACGATATTATGCATCTGCGCAATCTCAATACGCTCCATACCAAGTGCAAAAACTTTTTCTTCTACAAATTGGCAAATAAATTTTTCTTCTTCTTCTGTAAAATTAATCAACACTCTACATGCTGATTTATTCACTGCATCTACGACTTTTTGTACGTTAAAGTCTTCTAATGTACCATCTTTCTTCACTACTTTTATCATAGTGCCCACCCTTTCTTCATCTATATATTGTCATATTATTTCATAAATCGCACTATATCTTGTGCACCGTTTAATTATTCTAGCATCTTGGATGTGGGTAGTCAATGGGTTTTATATAATCTCAGGTTTTTTATCACGTTCCATCAATCGCTGCACTGCAATCTTGGGATTCACACCACAAAACAATACTTCATTAACTTGTTCAATGATTGGCAGACTAACGTTATACTGTTTACCTAATGCTAGTGCTGCCTTTGCAGAATACACGCCCTCTACCACCATCTGGACTTCTCTCATAGCATCTTCCGGACGAAATCCCTGTCCAATCAGCATACCCGCTTTTCGATTTCGACTATGCATACTAGAGCATGTCACAATCAGATCCCCGGTTCCAGCAAGCCCACTCAGTGTCTGTGGCAAACCACCCATAGCAAGAGCAAGTGACGAAATCTCTTTGATGCCCCGGGTAATCAACGCTGCTTTTGTGTTATCTCCATATCCTAATCCATCTGACATTCCGGCTGCTAATGCTATCACATTTTTAAGCGATGCACCAATTTCTATTCCTATCACATCTGTACTCGTATACACGCGGAAATTATCATTCATAAATGCATTTTGTAAAAATTCAGCCACTGCCATGTCTTTTGCTCCGGCAACAACAACGGTCGGCAATGCTTTGACTACTTCCTCTGCATGGGATGGACCACTCAAAACACCAATCTTTACCTCCTGTCCCAATACCTCTTCCAAAATACCACATTGCGTAAATAGTGTATCTTCTTCTATTCCTTTTGATACACTGCAAATCACCTGTTCTTGCGTCACAAATGATTTTATTTTTTCTGCTGTTTCCCGCGTTGCCTTTGATGGTACTGCCATGACCAAAAGAGCCTTATTTCTGATGCATTTTTCTAAATCGGCGGTCAGATGCATTTCCTTCGGAAGCAAAGTCCCCGGCAGTTTATCACACACGCCGGTCTGCTCCATTGCCTCCACCTGCGACGCACGATGCGACCATAAGGTCACATCACATCCGTTTGTTTGTAATAAAATAGCAAGTGCTGTTCCCCAACTTCCTGCGCCAATAACTCCAACCTGCATTTGCATTCCTCCATAATTTCAATCGAAAAGAATCCTGCAGTGCAGGATTCTAAACTCCATGTTTCTAACCACGTTTTGATTTGAATGAGAATTTATTTTCATTCCCATGCAGCAATCTTTTGATATTGCTTCGATGTAAAACAATGGCAAGTATACAGACAAAAGAAACTAAAATCTGTGCCTCAAGTACATCAGATACGTCAAAACGTAACCATCCCTTTGCTCCGAAAATCCAGACCTGCGCCATCAATGCAAGCACTGCCAGAATGGATCCCAACGATACATAGCGGGTAAGGGCAACAACTAGAATAAAAATCAAAACGCAGATAGGCAGACATTGCGGAAACAGTGCCACAATCATACCAAAACTACATGCGATTCCCTTTCCTCCTTTAAATTTCATAAAGAAAGGAAAATCATGACCTAAAATTGCACCAATTGCGCCGTACAGTTCTAATAAAACGATATGATCCGGATAAGCATTATGAAACAATACATAAACAACAACAACTGCTGCCACACATTTTAAGCAGTCACACACCAGTGTAAGTGCTCCCACTTTAATTCCTAAGATTCGCATGGTATTTGTTGTTCCGATATTTCCACTTCCCTGTTTACGAATATCTACATCATTTTTTTTGCCAAAAAGATATCCCGATAAAATCAATCCAAACGCATAGCCAATTGCTAACGCAATCAGTCTCATACTTCCCATAGTTTAATCATCCTTTCTTTCGCGAATAATGAATTTCAAGGATGTTCCTTCAAATCCAAAAGCATCACGAATTCGATTTTCCAAATATCTGGTATATGAAAAATGCATCAATTCCTTGTCATTGACAAAGATGACAAACGTAGGCGGTTTTACAGCTACCTGTGTCACATAATAAATCTTTAAACGCTTTCCTTTATCGGATGGCGGCTGCTGCATAGCAACGGCTTCCGTCACGATTTCATTGAGTACACCGGTTGCAACACGCATGGAATTATTCTCAATCACTGCATCAATCGTTTCGTAAATTTTTGGCAGACGCTGTCCTGTCAAAACTGAAATAAACATAATCTGCGCATATGGCATAAAGGACAATGTCTGACGTATTTTTTCTTTATGCTTGTAGATCGTCTTATCGTCTTTTTCTACAGCATCCCATTTATTGACCGCAATGATAATACCTTTTCCTCGCTCATGCGCAATACCGGCAATCTTTGCATCCTGTTCCGTCACACCCTCCGTTGCATCAATCATAACAATGACAACATCTGCTTTTTCAACGGCTGCAACAGCACGTATAATGCTGAAACGTTCCAGTTCTTCTTTGATTTTACTCTTACGACGAAGTCCTGCTGTATCAATAAAGATATACTCTTTTCCGTGGTATTTTACTTTTGTATCTACTGCATCTCTTGTTGTTCCTGCAACATTAGAAACAATGACACGGTTTTCTCCTACCAGACGGTTAATCAGGGATGATTTTCCTACATTGGGTTTACCAACAATAGCAATTTTTGGAATATCCTCATCCTCATCTTCCCCTACATGTTCCGGGAAATGTGCAATCACTTCATCCAACATATCCCCCAATCCTAACATGGAAGAAGAAGAAATCGGCATAGGATCTCCTATTCCCAAATTATAGAATTCATATACATCTGACATGTATTTTTCAAAACTATCTACTTTATTTACAACAAGTACGACCGGCTTATGGGAACGACGCAGCATATCTGCCACTTTTGCATCAGAATCCACAAGTCCCTGCTTCACATCCGTCATAAAAATAATAACATCTGCCGTATCAATCGCAATCTGCGCCTGTTCGCGCATCTGGCTAATGATAATATCCTTTGACTCCGGTTCTATACCCCCTGTATCAATCATCGTAAACTCATGATTTAACCAGGTAACATCCGCATAAATACGATCTCTTGTTACACCCGGTGTATCTTTTACGATTGAGATTCTTTCTCCTGCTAATGCATTGAACAATGTGGATTTTCCTACATTGGGTCTGCCAACAATAGCAACTACTGGCTTACTCATATTTTCCTCCATCTATGCTAATTCTATCAACTGTTTCACGAAATCTTGTCCGCTTGATTTTACAATATCTACCTTTACTTGTAAAGCTTCACTTAGCTCTGCAACGGTCACATCATCTAAGAAATCCATCTCCTGCGCACGCACCATATTTTGTGGCAAAAGCAGATGCGTCCCCAGCTTTTGATCCGATAATTGTGCTTTCAGATCCTGACCGGTAATCAGTCCCGATACAGTGATTTTTTCTCCGAAGAAGTCATTGCGTATTTCATACACATGGATTGTCACCTTTGGAAATTTTTCCATAAATTCGTCACATAACATACGAATAAATGGTGCTGCCAGACGCCCTGTTGCTACCGACATCTCTTTTTTTCGCATAAACGGATGTTTCCGCTCCCTAGACAATGCTTCGCGGAATTCATCCATCAACAGACGGATCATACCCACACCATTTTCCAATTGTGTATACCCATCATAGCGGTCTTCCTGCGGCAGCTCCTCTCCCGCAATCAGATACCATTCATCCGAAGCCTGTACAAAATGCGTTCCATATCGCTCAAAACTATAATCCTGCCATTTGTGAATCGTTCGAAGAACTTCTTTTGCATCTTCTTTTTCAAACGATTCTAATGGATATAATCCATCACGAAACTTTGTTAGCCCCACTGGAACAACCGACATACTCTGCATCTGTGGATGAAATTCTAATAGTTCTCTTATGGAGCGTTCCAATTCTTCTCCATCATTTTCCCCCTTGCAAAGAACAATCTGTGCATTCATCTCAATATCTGCTTCTGCAAGCATGGCAATCTTTTCCAAGATATCACCTGCAAAACGGTTGTGCAACATTTTACAACGTAACTCAGGGTTTGTTGCCTGTACGGATATATTGATTGGCGCCAGATGATATTTTATGATGCGCTGTAAATCTTCCTCTTTCATATTGGTAAGTGTCACATAATTTCCCTGTAAAAAAGATAGTCTCGTATCATCATCCTTAAAATACAAGGTATCACGCATTCCTGGCGGCATCTGATCAATAAAGCAAAACATACACTTATTATGACACGAGCGATAATCATCCATCAATCCGTTTGCAAAAAGAATGCCTAAGTCCTCGCCCTCTTCTTTTTCAATATGCACCATTCTTGTCGTCTGATCCGGTTTTTCAATCAACATATCAAACGACGACTCATCTTCATAATAATAATAATCAAAAATATCAATCAAAGAAACGCCATTGATTTCTCTGATGATATCCATCGGTTCCACACCTGCTTTTGCCGCCGGACTCTCCGGCGCTACAGAAGCTATCTGATGCGATGTATCCATACATTCATCCTCATCTTTCTATTCACAAAGCATTAAAAATGCCCCTAAATTTCCTCTTTTCCCTTTGCTGGCACGATGGGAAAACAACTGCTTATCATTGCAACAAGTACATATATTTGTCACCGCCAGATGTTCTTTTAAAACGCCGGCCTCACGCATTACAATTTCATTAGATTTCCATAAATCCAACTGATATTTTCCATTCTTTTTGTCTTCCAGTATCTGTGGAATATGATCGGGAAAAACCTGCATAAAAGCCTTGGCAACATCATCACTGACTTCATAACAACTCTGACAAATAGATGGTCCGATTGCACAAAGCAAGTCCTTTGGATCTGTTCCAAAATGCTGCGTCATTTTTTGAATAGTCACTGCACCCATACGTTCTACCGTTCCTCGCCACCCGGAGTGTGACAGCCCAATTGCATGATGTACGGGATCCACAAAATAAAGAGGTACACAATCTGCATAAAACGTCGCAAGAACTACCCCTGGCTCATTTGTAATCATTCCATCTACATCGGTGTAATCACGTTGGCAAATAATTCCCTTTCCCTGATCCTCTTTTCCCACATATCGTACATTAGTTGTATGTGTCTGATCACTTGTTGCGATTGCCTCCGGTGTCGTTTGTAATGCCTCTGCCACTCTGCGATAATTTTCAAACACAGCTGCCGCATCATCGCCTCTTGAAAAGCTCAGATTTAAGCTTTCGTAAATCCCCTGGCTGACACCACCGGCTCTTGTTGTAAACAGATGGCGGATAAATGGGATATTCTCATAGATTGCAAAGGATAAATAGGGTAATGTATATCCTTCCGGTGATTGATATTCTCTTTCTTTTAGGATTTCACATGTATCTTTTTTGATCATCTTCCCCTATAAGGAAACGCATTTTTTAAAAGTGTAAGATTCTCTCCACAAATAGCAATGACATCAAAACGTATCTGCATCGCATAATACTTTTGATGCATCAAAAGATAATACTCAGCCACATAGCAAATAACCTGCTGTTTTTTCATACCTACTGCTTCTAACGGATCACCGGTTTTGGCATCTTTTCGATATTTTACCTCAACAAAGCAAAGATATGCTCCATCGATTGCCACAATGTCAATTTCCCCTTTTCTGCAGCGATAGTTCATTTCGAGAATCGTATAGCCCTGCTCCTGCAAATACGCAGCTGCTCGTTTTTCATAGACACTGCCTACACTTCGTTTATTTGTTTTCGTTCCTATTTCCTCCCATCTAATTTTGCCTTAACTTTTTCCATGCCATCAACAAAGACTAGTATCTCCGCTACAACTTCATATAATTCCGGTGGTATGGCTTCACCAATCTCAAACTTTGACAAAGTATCTGCCAATTTTGAATCTTTATAAAAAGGAACATCATTCTCTTTTGCAGACGCAATGATTTTATCTGCCACATGCCCTTTGCCGGTTGCTACGATCTTCGGTGCCACATCGCTCGGATCATAAGATAACGCCACGGCTGTTTTTTCTTTATCAAATTCCTGGGGTTTCCATTGCTTACTTGCCATAGTTATGCCCTCACATCAAAAGAATAACGGTGTACTTCTTTCCCCGTTTTTTGGTCTGCTCTCAAAAAATCTTCAACGAAATTGATATCCCGCTTATCCTGCTCTAATTTCATATCACAGTGATATCCCTTTTTTTGCAGCCGCTCTGTCAAAAGATGCATATTTTCCTCTAAAATAATCAAACTATCCATCTTTTCTAAATACCAGTTCGCTGATACATTTTTCTGTTTCATTTTTACAGAAATATCTACATTGCCCAGACTTTCCATTTGAAAATGCAAAAATGCAGTCAACTCCTCCTGCTCACTTTTTGTTCCTTTTGCATTGCGATAGACAAAGAGTTCACTGTTGACATTCTGTCCACGCAATCGCATTGGCACCTGCACATAGGAATACATCTGGTTTAACTGATTCATAAATTCAATGTTTTGGGAAAGATTTGATGTCATCGTCTGTACAACGTCTTTTGCCACAGGCACTTTATCCGCCAACTGCTGTAATCCTTGTATCTGCTGTGTCATTCGTTCATACAACTGACTCACACTGCGCTCTTTTGGCAAGTCTTCCGGTTCCATCGTAAATTGTCTTTCTGCAAACTCCAGAAACAGTTTTTGATAGCCTTTCGAACCTAGGAATTTCTGTATCACCTCTTTTGGCAGTTCTTCGCTGTTTTTCCCTAAGAAAACACTGATTTCCTGCAAGAATGCATCCACCTGCGTCTGCGGACGTAATTGTCCCTCTGCGGTAAAAAAATTTGCATGTTCCCGTATAAAGGCAGGAAATTGTGCCAACTGTTTCTGCAAATCTATGTAAGCGTTCTCATCTAATACTGCTCCTAGGCTTCCTGGGGCATAGGTATCTGCATCTTCAAGCGTCTGCGAAAAAACAGATGCTTTCTGTGCTAACGACTGCAAATTCACCGATTCTTCCTGACCTTCCGGCATTTGCATTTCCTGCACATACAATCCCTCTTTCTCTACAATAGCCTCTTGCATTGATGTATTTCCAAAAAATCCGACCAGTTCATTATGCAATTGTGTTGCTGCTGTCCCACTCATATCTTCCTGCGAAAATGCATCTCCTAACACGGCAATCAACTGTTGCACCTGTCCTAACACTTCACGCTGGTTTGCTTTATAATGTTCAAATTGCTCTACACTGGAAATATCGATCGGCAATTGTAATTTTTGCATCTGCACAATCGTCTCTGCAGAACCACCTGGAATCTGTCCCATCTGTCGTGCCATATTCTGCAAACTTTTTGCGTCAATGGACATCTGTTCTTTCATCATGGCATTCACCATATTTAAGTTCTTTTCCCCTACAGCAAGCCCGGCAGCATCAAGCGCCTGTATCAATGTAGGATTTCCCTGATTACCTCCCATGGAAATCGGCTTAATGCGAATCTGTTCCCCATCATTTGATTTCACCTGAAAAAAAACAGACTGTCCCTTAACCAGAGACAATCCCGCATCCAGATGTGCTGTGATATTCTGCCCACTACTCAACCCAAGAATCACCTGTGAGCCACGCACACTATTCACAGTTCCTTCAAAGATATTTCCTGTCTTTAACTGTTTTACTGTCTCCACTAACTGCTCAATGCCCTTTGTTTTTGTAGACACCTCACTCCCGGAAGACAAATTATTCTGATATTGTACCAACAAATCGGAAACCTGCACGTCGTCCCTCCTTATGGTGCTTATACATTTTCTACAAAATGACCAATAAAGCTCTTTCTATGGATTGGACTTGGCCCAAATTTTTGTAAAGCCTCTATATGCTCTTTGGTTCCATATCCTTTGTTTTGTGCAAATCCATATTCTGGCATAATGGCATCATATTCTTTCATCAAACGATCTCTCGTCACCTTTGCGACAATACTCGCTGCACCAATGGAAATACTTTTTGCGTCGCCCTTAATAATTGGCACCTGCTTGATATCCACTTGCGGAATTGTCACAGCATCATTGAGCAAAAGATCTGGTTCTACCGATAATTGTGCAATTGCATCACGCATTGCTACATACGTTGCCTGTAAAATATTTACTTCATCAATTTTCTCCGGCGATGCAAATCCAATTCCTACAGCCACCGCTTTTTCACATATTTCCTCATATAAAGCTTCTCTTTTTGCTTCACTCAACTTTTTGGAGTCATTAATATAAAGGATTTCACAATCTTTTGGCAAAATAACAGCTGCCGCACACACTGGACCTGCTAATGGTCCACGTCCCACTTCGTCAATGCCACAGATCATCGGATACTTCTCTTCGTAACGATGCTCGTAAGTGCGAAGCGTTTCCAAACGCACCCGCTCCTGTGCCAGCTTATCCAGTCTTTTTTGTGCCTGTCCAATAATCTTTGCCACACCAGGTCTGCCATCCCTGATATAAGACTCTATGAATGCTGGCAACTGCACATCATCTGCCTCTTTATATTCCTGCTGTATCTCTTTGATCTTTTTTTCAATATCCATGGCTCTTCCTCCATCCTATTGATGTTTGATGACTGTAATTTTATTAAATGGATAAATCCTTACCCATGCCTTTCCAATGATATTTTGTCGTTTAATTTCCCCCACCGAGGCGAAACGACTATCCGTACTGTTATTCCGGTTATCTCCCATCACAAAATATTCATCTTCGCCCAATGTAATTGGTTCGGATGCCAGTCCCGGATTTTGAATCGTATCTAAGCCATAATCTTCTTCTAACAATTTCCCGTTAATATAGATTTCTCCTACATCGTTAATATAGACCGTCTCTCCCGGCAATCCAATGATTCGTTTGATATAGTATGTATTTTCCTGATATTGATATGGGAAAATGATAATATCAAATCGCTGTGGATCATGAATACGATAAGAAATCTTATCTACAATCAGATTATCTCCATCGCTCAGCGTTGGTTCCATAGAAGAACCACTCACTTTTGAACGCTGTCCTACAAATGTGATAATCAAAAAACAAATACCAAAAACAACAACGATATATAATAATAAGCTTAAAATCTCATGTGCTGGTGATGTCTGCTCACCGTTTTTCTTTTCTTTTTCTTCCATTTCCACTACACTTCCATCTTTTCATTATTCATCTCTTCCGGAAACTCCAGAGAAATTTTTCCAATCGTTCCACTTCGAAAATCATCAATCAGCAAAAGTGCTGCTTTACTATAGTCCAATTGATTTCCTTTTGAGCGGCAGTTCCTGTTTTCCGCAATTTGTTCCAAATAATGAAGCACATCCTGTGTTTCATCAATCTGATAGCGTTCTGCAAGTGCTCCCGGATATTTTTCCTTCAGAATCCTACACAGCTCAATGGCTAACTCTTCTGTCTGCAATAATTCATCCTTGATAGAGCCAATACATGCCAAATGAAGACCTACTGTCTGATCTTCAAACTTAGGCCACAAAATCCCCGGCGTATCTAACAATTCTACATTTTTATTTAAACGAATCCACTGTTTACCTTTTGTAACACCCGGCTTATTTCCTGTTTTTGCACAAGCCTTTCCTGCGTAAGAATTGATAAAGGTAGATTTTCCAACATTTGGAATTCCTACTACCATCGCACGTACCGGGCGATTTTTTATACCACGTGCACGATCACGTTCTATTTTTTTTGCACAGGCATCCATAACCACCTGCGTCACTTCTTTCATCCCTTTGCGATTACGGGAATCCAACGTCACAACAAAATATCCTTTCTTTTGAAAATACTCTTTCCAGCGTATCGTCACTTTCGGATCTGCTAAATCTGTCTTATTCAAAAGAATTAATCTTGCTTTTTGTTTTCCCAATTCATCAATATCCGGGTTACGGCTGCTCAGTGGAATACGTGCATCAACCAATTCAATCACAAGATCAATTAGTTTGATATCTTCCATCATCTGTCTTTTTGCCTTGGTCATATGACCTGGGTACCATTGAAATTCCATATTGACTCCTAATGCACAGTTCCAAATCCCTTAAAGGATAAACAGAACCAGACTTTTCCTATCATTTCTTTTCTTGTTACATTACCAATCGAACCATAGCGACTGTCCTCACTATTATTCACATTATCTCCGAGCACAAAATACTCATTTTTTCCTAGCGTAATCTCTGTCACTGCACGACCTTCATCCTTGATGGATTTATCATCGGACTGTTTTAGATTCACGACCTTATCATTGACATACAATCTGCCATTTGAAATCAAGACCGTATCTCCGGGAACCGCTACAATACGCTTTACATTGTAATTTGCGCTTGTGTTTCCCTTTGGCATAAAAGCAACCACATCTCCCTTTTTCGGAGCCTTGATTTTATATGCAATACGATTGATCAAGACACTGCCATTTTCGGCAATAGCCGGTGTCATAGATTCTCCTGAGCAACGGATTCTCGTACCAAATCCTAAGGTAAGGAAAAATGCAAGCAAAACCACTGCAAAAATCTGTATTGCCCACAGACTTACATAGCGGACTTTCTCTCCCTGTATTTTACGGCGACGACGGCGAAAATTCAAACCGCCCCTACTAATATGTATTTTTCTTCCTACCTGCTCAAAACCACGTCTAACTTGTCTTTTATTCATAATGCATCCTATATGCTTTCTTTTATCTGTTATACATAACAATCCTATATTAATATACACGATATCAAAAAAAAGAACAACCACCTTTGTGGTTGCTCTCTCCTTGTCTTATTACTTAACTAATTCTTTAACCTTAGCCTTCTTACCTACACGATCTCTTAAGTAGTTAAGTTTTGCACGTCTTACTTTACCACGACGTACTACTTCGATCTTCTCAACGTTAGGGCTATGAACTGGCCATGTCTTTTCTACGCCAACACCGTTAGAGAACTTTCTAACAGTAAATGTCTCACGGTTGCTTCCACCCTGTCTCTTAATAACAGTACCTTCGAATACCTGAATTCTTTCACGGTTTCCTTCCTTGATCATAGCGTGTACTCTAACAGTATCACCTACATGGAATACGTCTACTTCAGACTTTAACTGTTCTGCTTCAATGTTCTTAATAATTTCCTGTGTGTTCATTTTGTGACCTCCTAATTAAATTATCTTGACGTTCTTAATACCACATGTATCAGAGGACCATCTCTTTTCACAACTCGTTGATGATACCATAAACAAGCGCAAAAAACAAGTATTTCTTTTTGTTTATCGTACCTTTTTTATATTTTCTCTAAAAAATCTTGATCTTTTTTCGAAAGCTCTGCTTTTTCTAGCAAATCCGGACGTCTTTGTTTTGTACGAAGCAACGATTGCTCATGTCTCCATGCATCTACTTTTGCATGATCCCCGGATAAAAGAATTGCCGGAACTTTTTTCCCATTCCATTCTTCCGGACGTGAATATTGTGGATATTCCAGCAAACTATTTTCAAAGCTCTCTGTCTCTTTGGAGTCCACGTTAGAAAGTACTCCGGGAACCATACGAGCGATTGCATCAACCATAACCATTGCCGGCAATTCTCCACCCGTCAAAACGAAATCACCAATGGATATATAATCTGTCACAATCGCTTCAAGCACACGTTCATCTACCCCTTCATAATGACCGCATAGCAAAATAACATTTTCTTCCTTTGCCAATTCCTTGGCATCTTTTTGCACAAAAGTCTTTCCCTGCGGTGTAAGGTAAATGGTACGCACACTTCCTTTGGTACGATCTATTATGGATTTCCATGCATCATAGATTGGCTGTGCCTGCATCACCATGCCAGCACCGCCACCATAAGGATAGTCATCCACTTTTCCATGCTTATTTGTAGTAAAATCACGGATATTAACCGCCTCTACAGACAGCATTCCCTTGTCCATTGCACGCCCGATGATGCTGGTACAAAGCCCCTGCATCACCATTTCCGGAAATAACGTCAAAATATAAAATTTCACGTGTTTACTCCTCATCCAACAGTCCATCTAACAAATGTACTGTCATTTTCTTTTCTTCTTCCTCCACGTTCACGATACAATCATGAATGGCTGGAATCAACACTTCTTTGCCCGATGCCATCTCAACAACATAAACATCGTTTGCTCCCGTCGCAATTACATCTGTAAGTGTTCCGAGCTGCATGCCATCATCTGTCACAACCGAAAGACCAATCAGATCTGCAATAAAGTATTCATCTTTTTCACAGGTCACGCGGTTTTCCCTGGTAACATATAATTTGGCGCCTTTGTATTTTTCTACATCATTGATATTATCGTATCCCTTAAATTTTAAGATGACCAGATTTTTCTGTGGTCTGGCAGATGTCACTTCAAGTGTAATCTGTTCGCGTCCCGTGTCCATAATTAGATTTTTCATATTCTTAAAACGAGACACATCATCTGTCAATGGAAATACCTTGACCTCACCTCGTACACCATGTGTCTGCGTAATGGCACCAACCTGATACAAATCCATATTTCTTCTCCTAAAAAAATCCCCTATCACCACACCTTTCGCATGGCAATAGGGTTCTTTGTCTTAAACAATATCTACAACGACTTTTTTATCCGACTTTGAGGCTGCTGCCTTCACTACGGAACGAATTGCTTTTGCAATACGTCCCTGCTTGCCGATTACCTTGCCCATATCTGATGAAGCCACATGTAACTCAACAACAATCGACTTGTCATTTTCTGTTTCTGTAACAACAACTTCCTCCGGGTAATCTACCAGTGACTTTGCAATTACTTCAACTAATTCTTTCATCACCTAATACCTCGTTCTTTCAATGCCTGTTTTGTGGGTTATTTTTCAATACCAGCCTGCTTGAAGATTCTTGCTACAGTCTCTGTTGGCTGTGCTCCGTTTGCGAGCCACTTCTTAGCCAATTCTTCATTTACATGGTATGCTGAAGGCTCCTGATTTGGATCGTATGTTCCGATTTCTTCGATGCACTTTCCATCTCTAGGTGATCTAGAATCTGCTACTACGATTCTGTAGAAAGGATTTCTCTTCTGTCCCATTCTTCTTAATCTAATCTTTACTGCCATTTTGTTTTCCTCCTAAAAATAAATAATAATAATAAATTGCTATATGTTAAAAAGGAAATTTCATTCTTCCTCTTTTACCACCCATCATGCCCGGCATCTTTTTCATCATCTTCTTCGTCTGATCAAACTGTTTGATAAAACGATTCACCTCTGCGATATCGACGCCGGCACCTCTTGCCAGTCGCTTCTTACGACTCGGATTCATAAGTTTTGGATTTGCTCTTTCCTCTGGTGTCATGGAAAGAATAATTGCCTCAATGTGTGCCATTTTTTTATCATCAACAGCACCTTCTATCTGTGAAAGCTGTGCACTGTTCATCCCAGGAATCATCCCCGGCATCATGCCTAGTACACTGCTAAGACCACCCATCTTTTTCATCTGCGCCATAGAGTCTAAATAATCGTTATAATCAAACTCTGCTTTGCGCATCTTTCGGGACAAATCTTTTGCCTTATCTTCATCAATGGATGCCTCTGCTTTCTCAATCAAAGAAAGGACATCCCCCATGCCAAGGATTCTCGAAGCCATACGATCCGGATAAAACTGCTCCAAATCATCCAGCTTTTCACCCATACCACAAAACAGGATCGGTTTTCCTGTCACAGCACGAATGGATAATGCAGCACCACCTCTGGTATCACCATCTAACTTCGTAAGTACAACACCATCAATGCCAATCTTTTCATCAAAAGTACCTGCCACATTAACTGCATCCTGACCAGTCATGGCATCTACTACCAATAAAGTCTGTGCAACATCAACAGCTTCTTTGATCTGCACCAGCTCATCCATCATACCTTCATCTATATGAAGACGACCTGCGGTATCTAGAATAACAACGTTATTGTTATTTTTCTTTGCATGTTCTATTGCTGCTTTTGCAATGTCTGATGGTTTGTTCTTATCTCCCATGGCAAATACAGGCACACCCTGTTTTTCACCATTGATCTGTAACTGCGTAATTGCAGCCGGACGATACACATCACATGCTACAAGCAGTGGTCTTTTTCCTTTTTTCTTGACAAGACCGGCCAGCTTTGCTGTTGTCGTCGTCTTACCTGCACCTTGCAGACCAACCATCATAAGAACCGTAATCTGCTGTCCCGGACGATATGCAATCTCTGTTGTTTCAGATCCCATCAGATTGGTGAGTTCTTCATTTACAATCTTGATTACCATTTGTCCTGGGTTCAGGCCATTCATGACATCTGCGCCAATCGCACGTTCCTGTACCGTTTTGACAAAGTTTTTGACAACCTTGAAATTGACATCCGCCTCCAAAAGAGCCAGCTTAACTTCTTTTAAAGCAGCCTTGACATCATCTTCACTCAGACGACCCTTGCCTCGAAGGTTCTTAAATACATTTTGTAATTTGTCTGAAAGACTTTCAAATGCCATACTATAACTCCTCTAGGATATCATTGGATACCACAGAAATCTGGGATAAAATCTCATCCACGGAATCTGTATCCGTCGTATGAACCAAAGCATCTATGGTTCGTATCTTATCTCTGATATGAACAAACTTCTCTATCAGATGTAATTTATCTTCATATTCTTCTAAGGTCTTGGTAGATCGCTTAATAACATCATGTACTGCCTGACGGCTGATTCCACGATCTGATGCGATTTCACCAAGGGATAAATCATTTAATACGAAATCTTCATAAATACTTCGCTGGTGATCATTTAATAATTCACCATAAAAATCATAAAGATCTCCCTGTTCAATCTTATCGTTCATATCATCACCTCGTATACTATACTATACCAAAAAACAGGTGTCAAGTATTTTTTCTTGACACCTGCTCATATCTTTTTATATTACAGACTGGTTCTTACAATCTTTGGCTGGTAACCACCCTTTTCTAAAGCCTCTATAATCTGGCTTTTATGTTCTGTACCAAATGCTTCCAATGTAATGCGAAGTTCTACCGCAGCATTACGGTTGGTAGACACAAACTGGTTATGTTCCAATTTGATAACATTTCCCTGTACGTTTGCAATCGTATCTGCCACTCTTGCAAGTTCTCCCGGCTTATCCGGCAAAAGTACGGAAACCGTAAAGATACGATCACGGAAAATCAGTCCCTGCTGCACAACTGAAGACATGGTAATCACATCCATATTGCCTCCACTCAGAATGGATACCACACGTTTTCCCTTTACCTTCAACTGATTCAACGCAGCAACCGTAAGAAGTCCGGAATTTTCAACAATCATCTTATGATTTTCTACCATATCAAGGAATGCTGCAATCAGTTCATCATCCTCTACTGTGATGATATCGTCCAGATTCTTTTGGATATATGGGAAAATATTACTTCCCGGCGTCTTCACTGCCGTACCATCAGCAATGGTATTTACTCCGGAAAGTGTTGTAACCTCACCCTTTTTCAAGGATTCCTGCATACAATTTGCACCTGCAGGTTCTACACCGATGACCTTGATCTTCGGATTTAAAAGTTTTGCTAACGTAGACACACCTGTAGCAAGTCCGCCGCCACCAATTGGTACCAGAATATATTCTACCAATGGCAACTCTTTAAAGATTTCCATTGCAATCGTACCCTGTCCTGTTGCAACAGCTAAATCGTCAAATGGATGAATAAAAGTATAACCATGCTCTTCGGCAAGTTCATAAGCCTTTGCACAAGCTTCGTCATAAACATCACCATAAAGAACAACTTCTGCTCCTAAGTTCTTGGTGCGATTAACTTTTATGAGAGGTGTCGTTGTCGGCATAACAATCGTTGCGCGAACGCCAAATTTCTTTGCTGCATACGCCACACCCTGCGCATGGTTTCCAGCGGATGCTGTAATAAGTCCCTTTTTTCTCTCCTCTGGTGTCAAAGTGCTGATCTTATAATATGCACCTCTTACCTTGTAAGCACCTGTCAGCTGCATATTTTCTGGTTTCAAATACACACTGTTTCCACACTTTTCACTCAGGAAATCACTGTAAACAAGTTTTGTTTCCAATGTAACTTCACTGACGATCTTACTTGCCTCTTCAAATTTGTCTAATGTCAACATCTTTTTTCTCCTTTTTACTGCTCGTCTGTATAAAATAATGCGTTTACAAATTCCTCCGCATTAAATTTCTCAAGATCATCAATTGTCTCCCCTACACCAATATATTTTACCGGAATACCTAATTCAGCCTGAATAGCTACCGCAATCCCTCCTTTTGCTGTACCGTCTAATTTTGTAAGAACAATACCACTTAACTCCGTCACTTCCGAAAATTCTTTCGCCTGATTCAATGCATTCTGTCCTGTTGTACCATCTAATACAACCAGCGTTTCACGATACGCTTCTGGGAACTCACGATCAACAATATTGTTGATTTTGCGCAGTTCTTCCATCAGGTTCTTCTTATTATGAAGCCGACCTGCCGTATCAATCAAAAGTACATCTGTTCCTCTTGCCTTCGCTGCTGATACCGCATCATATACAACTGACGCCGGATCGCTTCCATCCTGACCGCCAATCATATCTACCTGCGAACGGTTTGCCCATTCCTTTAATTGTTCGCCTGCTGCCGCGCGAAATGTATCTGCTGCTGCTAAAAGTACTTTTTTATTCTGTGCCCTTAACTTTGCTGCAAGCTTACCAATGGTGGTAGTCTTTCCAACACCGTTCACGCCAACCACCAGAACCACCGATGTACGATTTTCGAATTCGTAAGCCGCTTCTCCAATATCCATCTGCTGTCGGATACTCTCAATCAGCAGTTCCTTACATGCAACTGGTTCTTTTATTTTTTGTTCTTTTACCTTGCGCTTCAAGTCTTCCAGAATATTTTCCGTCGTCGTTACACCGATATCTCCCATAATCAGAATTTCTTCTAATTCTTCATAGAATTCGTCGTCAATATTGGTAAAGCCGCGGAAAATATAATCCATATTCTTTACAAAATTATCTCTGGTCTTTGTAAGCCCCGCAAGCAATCGTTTAAAAAATCCACCTTCTGCCATTTCATCTCTCCTTATGCATCCAGATCATTTTCAATCAGATTAACCGATACGAGTGCAGAAACACCCTTCTCCTGCATGGTAATACCATACAATCGGTCAGCTGCATTCATTGTGCCTCTTCTATGAGTTATAATAATAAACTGCGTATTTTTCGTCAACTTATGTAAATATTTTGCGAATCTGCCAACGTTAGAATCATCCAGCGCTGCTTCAATCTCGTCCAAAAGACAGAATGGAGATGGCTTCAAATTCTGAATTGCAAACAGAAGTGCAATCGCTGTCAACGATTTTTCACCACCAGAAAGCTGCATCATATTTTGAAGCTTTTTGCCAGGTGGCTGTGCAATGATACGTATACCGGTTTCCAGGATATCCTCTCCTTCCACCAGCTCCAAAGTACCCTTTCCGCCACCAAACAGCTCTTTGAATGCCTTATCAAATTCTCTTTGAATATCTGCAAAGCCTTCCGTGAACTGTTTGCGCATCCCCTCATCCAAATCATCAATAATACCCATCAGGGTCTGCTCTGCTTCCACAAGATCATCATGCTGTCCTTTTAAGAAATTATAACGTTCCGATACTTCCTTATATTCTTCGATTGCATTTACATTTACGTTGCCCATACGACGAATTTCGTCTTTGACACTAGAAGTTGCTTTTCGCATGGTATCCAGATTGTCATACTCGGCATTGCGCATTTTCTCAGCTCCACGAAGTGTGAGTTCATATTCTTCCCACATATAAGTATTCTGATAGTTGATCGCCTCTTCTAATTTTTCCCGTTGTGCATTTAAGCGATATATTTCCTTATCCAGTGCCGAAATACGATCCGCAATTTCTTCTCTTTGACCAAAGAAGCCTTTATACTCCTGATTCATCTGTTCTTTTTGTTTTTGTGCTTCTTTTAAACGATCTTCCAATTGCGCAAAATTATCATCGCTGGCAATCATGGTCTTTTTGATTTCCTCAATATCACCACGCTTTTTATTTGCATCTGTTTTTCCGTTTTTTGCTTCTTCAATCAAGCGAACAATGTCAGCTTCTTTCTTTTCGATTTCATTTGCAACACGTTCACAGTTCTCGAGCACAAAGGTAACTTTCTGTCGCGCACTCGCCTCCTCAATCTGCGCTTCGGAAACATTGCGGGCAGCAGATGTCTCCATATAGGTTTTTTCATCTAAAAGCTTCTGGTATTCCTCCGTCTGCTTCTTTAATGCTTCTTCCTTCTCTCCCGCTTCCTGACGTTTACGTTCCATCTCCTTCTTTCCAGCAGTGATATCACGCACCTGACGTTCCATTTCCTCGCTCTCGGTATTTAAACTTGCAAACGCATTTTCGCTCTCAGATTTCTGTTCCTGTACACGCTGCAGATGAATCTGTGCTGTATTTAGCGCAAGTGCATGTTGTTCCATCTGCTTGCGGTTTTCTTCCCGGTCTGATTCCAACAATGCCTGTGCCGTCTCAATCTCAGCGATACGTTCTTTGGCAGCTTTCTTTTCCTCTGATAACGCTGTCAATTGTTTTTCAATATCATCGATTTCACGGTTTCGTCCCAAAAGGTTGCTATTATTCTTAAATCGCCCGCCGGACAAAGACCCACCCGGACTGAAATACTCACCTTCCAATGTAACAATATGTAACGAATAACGATTCTTCTTTGCAAGTGCAATACCATTGTCAACGGTATCTACAACAATCACACGCCCCAAAAGATAGGAAAGCACATCACGATACATCTCATCAGCTTCGACAAGTTCATTTGCAAGACCAAGGACACCTTTATCCGATAAAATGCTCTTATCCTTTGTAAAGCCTTTTCCAGACACACTTGTAAGTGGCAAAAAGGTTGCTCGTCCCAATCGATTTTCTTTCAAATATGTAATCATCTTTTTGGCAGTCGCTTCATCTTTTGTGACAATATTCTGGATATTTCCGCTAAGCGCTGTCTCAATTGCAATTTCATATTTTTGTTCTACATGAATCAAATCAGAAACAACACCGATCAGGCCCGGGTTCTTTTCTTTTTGCTCCATCACTTTACGAATACTATTTCCGTAGCCATCATATCGTTCTGCAATATTTTTTAACGCTTCTAACTTTGAGGATTGTTTATGGTAAGCATCGTTACTCTTTGCCAGCACATCCTGTGCTTCTCTGCGCTTATTTCTCCACTCTACCGCCTTATGTGAAAATTCCTGATCTTTTTGTTTCAGTGCTTCTAAGCCCTTACTTACATCATCATATTCCTTCTGGCAGCGCTGCAGCGTTTCATTCAAATCTTCCTCTTCTGTCTTACGTTGCAAGAGACGTTGATTCAGCTGTGCTTTACGAATATTAATTTGTTCTAACATCGTATCAAAACGCTGTTCTTTGGATTGAATGGTTCCCTTCTCATTCAGAAGTTCCATCATCGCCTGGTTATTCTGCTCAATTCCCTCGGTATATTTTTTGATATCCGCCTGCAGATCATCATTATATTTCCGAACCGATGCTAAACGTTTTTCTACTTCTTCGAGCTGTTCCTGCAATTGCTCTTTTTCTGTCTCATAGGTTTTCTTTTGCTGGATGTATTCCTGTTTTTCTGCCTCTAATACACCTTTTCGTTCAGATAAATTTTCATCAGCACTTTCCGCAAAACGAATTTGTTCTTCCAATAAACGAATCTGATTTTCCAATTTACCTTTCATCAAGGTAGTATTGCTCTGCTCTTCACGGATTCCCTGAATATGCTCATCCATGACATTCAGCTGTTCTTCCAAGGACGCATACTGTTCTTTGATTTGTTCCTGCTTTCCCTTGTTCTCGTTTAATTGCGTTTCTGCAATATGATAATTCTTCTCAATATCTGTCAGACGACGATTCATATCTTCGATTTCAAGAAGAAACATATTTACTTCTAATGTTTTTAATTCTTCTTTTTTCTTCAAAAATTGCTTCGCATTTTCCGCCTGTCTTTCCAGCGGTCCTACCTGACGCTCTAATTCAGATAAAATATCGTTCACACGCACCAGATTCTCGCGTTCATGCTCCAATTTTTTTACCGTAGCAGCTTTGCGTTTTTTAAACTTTACAATACCAACGGCTTCATCAAACAGCTCACGACGTTCTTCCGGTTTTCCACTTAAAATACGCTCAATCTGCCCCTGTCCAATGATGGAATACCCCTCTTTTCCAATTCCTGTATCATAAAAGAGTTCATTCACATCCTTTAGGCGACACGGCGAACCATTAAGCAGATATTCACTCTCACCAGAGCGATACACACGTCTTGCAATCGTTACTTCCTCATAATCAATTGGCAGCAAATGATCGGAATTATCCATTGTAATAGCAACATACGCATAACTCAGTGGTTTTCGATTCTCTGTTCCCGCAAAGATAACATCCTGCATACTGGCACCACGAAGCTGCTTTGCGCTCTGCTCTCCTAAAACCCAGCGCACAGCATCGGAAACATTACTTTTTCCACTTCCATTCGGACCTACAATCCCGGTAATACCATTATGAAAATCAAATACAATCTTATTTGCGAAAGATTTGAATCCATACATTTCAATGCTTTTTAAATACATACTTATCCCCAAAAACTTTCTATTTGTTCTGACTTTCCTGCTGCTTTAAATACAAAAGACCATGATAAGCAGCTTCCTGTTCTGCAGCTTTTTTTGTTCCACCGCTTCCGTCTCCCAGCTTTGTATCTCCAACCGTGACATCCACATGAAACACCTTCGCATGATCCGGACCACTCTCATCTAGTAAATGATACGTTACATTCTGACGGAATTTAGCCTGACAGACTTCCTGTAATATCGTCTTACTATCATAAAACATACGCTTATGTTCAATATCTGTCATAATAAAGCGTAAGATAAATGTTTTCGCTGCATCCATGCCACCATCTAGGAAAATGGCACCAATCACTGCCTCCATTGCATCAGACAAAACTGACTTACGCGTTCTTCCACCTGTTAAATCTTCTCCTTTTCCAAGGTATACATAAGATCCCAAATCAATTTCTTTTGTACAATAGGCAAGCGTCGGTTCACATACCATACTTGCACGTAATCTGGTAAGATCCCCTTCTGGCAAATCTTTATAATTCAAAAACAAAAATTCACTGGAAACAGCTTCAAGCACTGCATCCCCCAAAAATTCCAATCGTTCATTATCCGACAATTTCTTCATATGCTTTTCATTTGCATACGAACTATGTGTAAGGGCCTGACGCAATAAACTTTCGTTTTTAAACTCATATCCAATTACTTCTTGAAATTCTTTTATTGTCTTCACTTTTACTCCTTAACAGAAGCAAAAGCCCTTGAATCAAGGGCTTTTGTCATCTCTCTTTTTGCACATGATTAGCCAACTGTCTTTTTAATCAATTCAACAGCATCGCCTACAGTCACGATCTTTTCAGCCTCTTCTACATTCACTTCGATGTCAAGCTCTTCTTCAATTCCCATAATAATCTGGAAAACATCAAGTGAATCTGCTCCAAGATCATCCACAAATGTGGTATCCATATTGATTTCTGTCTCATCTACATTCAAGACCTCTGCAATGACCTTTCTAAGCATTTCCAATTCCATCTTACTACCTCCTCTATTCTGTCTTATTGTCTTCCACACAAATATTTGCCTGGATTTTTCCGCTAATATCCTGCTCTTTAAAAGATGCACATTGAATAATTGAATTCTTGATTTCAATTGCCTTTGCACTACCATGGGTCTTAACAACAAGACCTTTTAATCCGAGCAGCGGTGCCCCGCCATAAGCTGATGCATCAAAGGATTTTAATGTATTTTTGAGTGCCGGAAGTGCTAATGCAGCTCCAATCTTACTCTTTAAGGTACTCATCAAACCGGTTTTAATAACACCAATCAATGTAGAACTAAGTCCTTCATATAACTTAAGAATCACATTACCAACAAACGCTTCGCACACAATGACATCTGCTGCGCCTGATGGAATTTCCCTTGCCTCTATGCTTCCAATAAAATTAATATCCTTACATTCCTTTAGTAGTGGATATGTCTCTTTTACCAAAGCATTTCCTTTTTCTTCTTCTGCACCAATATTTACAATGGCTACGCGTGGATTCTCAATGCCCACAACGTCTTTCATATAGATAGAGCCCATACGTGCAAATTGTACCAGATGTGATGATCTGGCATCCACATTAGCGCCACAATCAATCAGAAGCGATACGCCTGTTTTGGTTGGTATCAATGGGGCTAATGGTGCTCTTTCTACCCCTTTGATTTTGCCTACAATCACCTGTCCTCCGACAAGTACAGCACCTGAGCTTCCCGCAGATACAAATCCATCTGCCTTACCCTCTTTTACAAGTTTTAAAGCAACTACGATCGACGAATCTTTTTTCTTTCGTATTGCCATCACTGGTGGTTCTGCTGTTTCAATCACTTCCGTCGCCGGTACAACCTCAATGCGCTCAGACGGATAGGTGTACTTTGCAAGCTCTGCGCGAACCACATTTTCTTCTCCTACAAGAAGAACCTTGATGTCCTCTCGCTCGTTTACCGCATCTACACATCCTTTTACAATTTCAACGGGTGCATTGTCACCGCCCATGGCATCTACGGCTACGACTTTACTATTATCCATGATACGCCTTCCTCCTATGCATAAAAAATGCATCATAAGAAAAATATACTATAAGTGTTTCTATAAATCAACAACAAATCACATCACAGAACGGGCAAAAAAATAAGGCTTTCCAACGGAAAGCCTCATGTTTCATCTTAGTCCTGAGCGATGATCTCTTTCTTGTTATAAGAACCGCAGTTCTTACAAACTCTATGTGGAACCATTAACTCTCCACACTTGCTACATTTTACTAATGTAGGAGCTGTCATCTTCCAGTTTGCTCTTCTCTTATCTCTTCTACCCTTAGAAGACTTATTCTTTGGACAAATTGACATATCGGGTCACACCTCCTTAAATTCATTAAAGATATCTTGGAACTTTGCCATTCTTGGATCTATTACCTGACGATCACATCCGCAGTCCTGCTGGTTCAAATTCTGACCACACACCGGGCAAATACCCTTGCAATCATCCTTACACAAGACTTTTGTCGGCCAGTTAACCAAGATTTCGTCATAAATCAGTCTGTCAATATCTAACTCATTTTCCTCTAGAAAGGTGTTTTCCTCATCATCCGCAAAAACAACCTGACCATCCATAAGTGAAATTTTCCGGTCAATTGTTATTTGCAATGGGACCACAACGTCGCCAAGACATCGATCACACGGAACCACCGCCTCCAGAGTCGTGTCACCTGAAATCAATAATTGCTTATTGTTATCATTTGTCAGACATATACTGAATGGCTTAATATCGGTAATAGGAAATATTCCTCCACCAACAGAAACTTCTGACATCTCCGTGGTAGCGGCAATCTCCCGTTTCTTATCGGCTGTAGAAATGATATCTATAACATCAATCTTCATAGTCTCTCCTATTCACACTCAAACTATTATACATAGACAAGCCGCACCTGTCAACAACTTTTTCTTGTTATTTCTTATTTTACAAGTGCTACTGTCTCTCTTGCAATGGCAAGTTCTTCGTTTGTAGGAATAACGCATACCTTTACCTTACTATCTGGTGTAGATAATGTAACTTCATCACCAAATGTCTTAAGGTTTAATTCCTCGTTGATTTCGATTCCTAAATAGCCTAAGTATTCGCATACTTTGCGGCGAACCAATGCAACATTTTCTCCGATACCAGCTGTAAATGCAATAGCATCCACACCATTCATAGCAGCTACATAAGAACCAATATACTTTGCAACACGATAGCAGAATACTTCAACTGCATCTGCTGCTAACTGGTTACCAGCTTTGATTTCTTCCTGTAAATCACGGAAATCACTAGAACCACCCTTTGTCATACCAGAAAGACCTGATTTCTTGTTTAAAATAGTAACCATTTCTTCGATATTAAGATTCTCTTTCTTTGCAATGAATTCCATAATTGCCGGATCAATATCACCGGAACGTGTTCCCATAACAAGTCCTTCCAGTGGTGTAAGACCCATAGAAGTATCCACGCATTTTCCGTTAAGAACTGCACTGATAGATGCTCCGTTACCAAGGTGTGCTACAATCACCTTAGAATTATTTGCATCCATTCCTAAATATTCTACACATCTCTTTGAAACAAAGCTGTGACTGGTTCCATGGAAACCATAACGTCTTACTGCATACTTCTCATAATATTCATATGGAAGTCCGTATAGATATGCTTTCTTTGGCATTGTCTGATGGAATGCTGTATCAAATACGCCTACCATTGGTACATTTGGCATCAATTCTTTACATGCATCAATTCCAATTAAGTTCGCTGGGTTATGAAGTGGGGCAAGATCGTTACATTCTTCCACTGTCTTTAATACTTCATCTGTAATCACAACAGAACATGCAAACTTTTCTCCTCCATGTACGAGACGATGTCCAACAGCATCTATTTCATCCAGACTCTTGATGGCTCCTGTCTTATCATTGATTAAAGCATCAATCACAAACTGGATTGCCTGCTTATGTGTTGGCATATCCAATTCTGTAATTTCCTTATCCAATCCTGTCTTTTGATATACAAGTCTGCCATCGATACCGATTCTTTCACAAAGCCCCTTTGCAAGTACAGACTCACTTTCTGAATCAATCAACTGATACTTTAAAGAAGAACTTCCACAATTAATTACTAAAACATTCATACTATGTTCTCTCCCTTTCTTATTTCCTTCCTTGGTATAACCCAAAATATATTTCTATTATACTCTCATTTAATTTTTGGTACAAGATACCAGCATGGATTTATTTTAATTCAATCTATATATTCCATATAAATTTTGTTGCTTGTAGCTATCGCCTCTTTATGCTATCGTTTTATCAAATAAGTTTTTAAGGAGAAACCCTATGAAAGTTGTAGGTATCATTGCAGAATATAATCCTTTCCATAATGGACATGCCTATCAGATCCGCTACGCAAAAGAAGAACTTGGTGCTGACTATGTCATTGTTGCTATGAGCGGGTCTTTTACCCAACGTGGAACGCCTGCTCTTTTTGACAAATATACGCGAGCTTGCCATGCTCTTTCATGTGGTGCAGACCTTGTATTTGAACTCCCGGTACTTTTTGCAACAGCCAGCGCACAACTTTTTGCAACCGGGGGCGTTTGCCTTTTACAAAATACCGGTGTTGTCGATACACTTTTATTTGGCAGTGAAACAGAGGATTTAGCTACTCTAAAACAAATCGCACAACTTTTAAACAAAGAGGATAACACCTATCAGGAACAGCTGCGCCTGGCACTGCAAGCCGGAAAGTCCTTTGCTGCTGCGCGCACCGAAGCACTCGGGCAGGATACCTTTGCTACTATTCTATCCCAGCCCAATAATATTCTTGCTATCGAATATTTAAAAGCACTGCAGCAATTGCACAGCCACATGGCACCCATCTGCCTCAAACGCAACGGGGCAGATTATCACAGCACTGATATCCACACAAATCATGCATCCGCAACAGCTATCCGCAGCTTTATTGCAGAACATCCACCAAAAAAGCAACAAGATTTACCTATTCTTTTGCAGCAAATTCCAGAGATACTTCGTACTTCTGTGACAAAGGAACTACAAAAAAATGCTTATCTTTTACCTGAGGATATATCACTATTACTGCAATACGAATTATCTTCCAACGATAATTTTACAGCATATTCCGACTGTTCCTTTGATATTTCGAACAAAATCTTGCATAGTAAGCGTATGTATGCAGGATATCATTCTTTTTGCACGCAACTAAAGTCAAAAGATGTCGCATACTCCCGAATTTCAAGAGTTTTATGCCACATTTTACTTGACATAAAGAAGTCGGATTTCAACTCATGGCAACCTGATCTGGCATCCACGATACAAATTCCGTATCTGCGTCTTTTAGGTTTTAATGAACATGGAAGTTCCCTTCTTTCCACGATCAAAAAAGAAAGCCAGGTTCCTATATTAACAACGCCAAAAAACGCAGAACAGTTTCTTTCACCGATGGCATATTCCATGCTCCAAAAAGATATTTTCGCAGCAGATGTCTATCGCATGATATTATCACAAAAAACTGGCATCGTATATCCAAATGAATATACAAGGAAATTCAAAAAACACGTCACAAACTAATGTCATGACGTGTTTTTCATTATTCTTATAAAAATTCTTTATAAAATTAGTGGTGGAACAAACGAATTCCTGTAAATGCCATTGTCATACCATATTTATTGCATGTAGCAATCACATGATCATCACGGATAGAACCACCTGGCTGTGCCACATAGCAAACGCCACTCTTATGTGCACGTTCAATATTATCTCCAAATGGGAAGAAAGCATCGGATCCCAGCGCTACTCCTGTATTCTTATCCAGCCATGCTCTCTTTTCTTCTCTGGTAAATACTTCCGGTTTTACTTTGAAGATATTTTCCCATGCACCATCTGCAAGCACATCCATATAATCTTCACCAATGTAAAGATCAATCGCATTATCACGATCTGCACGACGGATACCATCTACAAACTGTAATCCAAGCACCTGTGGTGATTGTCGTAACCACCAGTTATCTGCCTTGCTTCCAGCCAGACGTGTACAGTGGATACGTGACTGCTGGCCTGCTCCGATTCCAATTGCCTGTCCATCCTTTGCATAACATACAGAATTGGACTGTGTATATTTCAAAGTAATCATAGAAAGAGTCAGGTCAATTTTTGCCTGTTCTGGCAATTCCTTGTTTTCTGTAACAATATTTGAGAAGAAATCATCATCAATTACAAGTTCATTTCTTCCCTGTTCAAATGTAATACCAAACACTTCCTTGCGCTCTAATTTCTTTGGTTCATACTCTGGATCAATTTCAATCACATTGTAATTACCGTTCTTCTTCTGTCTTAAAATTTCTAATGCTTTTTCCGTATAGCCTGGTGCAATCACGCCGTCAGAAACTTCTCGTTTAATCAAAAGTGCTGTCGCCTCATCACAAACATCAGACAGTGAAATAAAATCACCAAATGAAGACATACGATCCGCACCTCTCGCACGTGCATATGCATTTGCAAGTGGTGTAAATGCAACATCCATATCGTCTACCCAGTAAATCTTTTTCTCCACATCAGAAAGTGGTAATCCAACAGCTGCTCCTGCTGGTGAAACATGTTTAAAAGATGTTGCTGCCGGTAGTCCGGTTGCCTGCTTTAATTCTTTTACCAGCTGCCATCCATTGAAAGCATCCAAGAAATTAATATAACCTGGCTTACCACAAAGGACTTTAATTGGCAATTCTCCTTCTTCCATGTAAATACGTGATGGTTTCTGATTTGGATTACATCCATATTTTAATTCTAATTCCTGCATAAGATTTCCCCTCGTATTCTATTTATTTCTGATTCTTGTTAATAATTTTTGATGTATAGTTACCTGTTGCAATATCAATATAACGGACAAACAAAGACACCTTATTGTCAGCATTCAAGCTGTTCCAGATTTTGTCCGCAAATGCATCCATGTCATCTTCGATAGCAACCAGCTTTGGTTCTCCCTCAAAACTTGGAAGTGGATTTCCATCACACTGATATGTATGGATAAAATGACCTTCGCCTGCCACCGGATTCTCATAAGCAAACGTATAACGATTGCAGGCATCCGGATTGCCATTGTTGCTCTTTAAAATTGACATTGCATAATTATAGTTTCCATCTTTAATATGCATAATACCGGAAATTCTAGGAGTATAATTTGGTCCGTCCGGCTCAAACTCTCTTGTTCTAAGAGACTGTTCAAACGTCATCTGTTTGTCCATTAATTCATAAATCGTATCTGTCTGATCACCATTTGTAACAATTGTCTTATTTCCCAACACGCGAACTGGCGCATAAATAATCAGGCTAGGATCGCTTAACTTTGATGGGTCAAATGCCTGGGTACGAATTCCCTCTCCATCTTCTACAAACACACGATTACGGCTATTCTCACTGCGTCCCATAATAAAATATGCTGTCACAGCCTTTGTTCCGTCTGGTGTCTTACCAATAACGATTCCTCTTCCAGGATAAGCATTTGCCTGCAATTCCTGTTCCAATGATAACATTTTCATGAAAAACCTCCTAAAGACTTTAAGTATCAAATTACTTATTCAACATCCTCATTATATCCCATCATTTGCTTTTTTACTATGCGATTTTCCTAATAGGATTGATTAGCTTATCTTATCAAAACTTTTCCATTTATAAGTAATACTATAAAAAGCCAAACCTCAATAAGGTCTGGCTTTTATGCATAGTTTAAATATAAGAATTGTATGTGCTCATCAAATCATTCATAGAAATCGCTCCATTCTTTGTATAGTTGCCACCGGATGCTTTTGCCATCACACTGCTTCTAACCATAGATGCCTTCGCAGAAATCTGATATCCGTAGCCACCAGAGGTCTGAAACAGTGATTTTGCAACTGTCATATCTGATTTTTTAAAGGTAGCTTCATCCACGCTCAGATGACCTTTGGTATTTACGCTGATTCCAACACTCTTTAAAAGTGCACTATTTGACGATGTAAGCCCTTCCATTCCTGTCACAGAAGAACGAACGCCAGAAAGACTCGCTTCCTCTCCGCTGTCAATCATGTCATTATACGCATCCGCAAACTTTTTAACAGCTGTATAAATAGAATCTGCATCATATCCATATGTTATTTTACCGTCAGCATCTTTCTTCTCTACTTTGGCAAACAAAGATCCTGTTCCTTTTTTCAGCAAAGTATTCGCCGCATCTGATAATTCCGTAGCATCCGTTTTCCACTCTGCCAACTGCTTATCTGTAATCTCAGCAGGATTCTTCTTCGTTGTACTTGCTGCCTCTCCATCCTTCGGTGTGTAATAAGAACGTAACAGCTTAAAATATGATCCGGATTGAATACTATGATATTCACCCAGCATATTTGTCATAGAAGAAAGCGACGAGATTCCATTACTCTTTGAAGAATTCAGACTGGAAAACAAGGTACTAATACTTGATGAATCATATCCCGATACCGTAAGTCCCATTTTCATCACTCCTTTGATTCTAAACATCCATGTTTGTTTCTTACTTCTATTTTTTGTTTCGGCACATTTTGCTCATAATATAACAAATATGTACCTATTTCTATATAAATTATACTATATTCTCGATTTGCCAGTCAATAGGTGTCATTCCATGCTCTTCTAAGAATGCATTTGTTTTTGAAAAATGCTTGCATCCAAAAAATCCACGGTATGCAGAAAGCGGACTTGGATGCGGTGCTTCTAAAATCAGATGGTTTGGGTTGTTTGTCAATAATTTCTTTTTCATCTGCGCCGGTCTTCCCCAAAGTAAAAAAACAATCGGCTGATCCTGCGCATCTACAATGCGGATGACTGCATCTGTAAACTCTTCCCATCCGATATTCTGATGAGAATTTGCCTGGTGTGCCCGCACCGTGAGCACGGTATTTAAAAGTAATACGCCTTGTTTGGCCCATTTTACAAGATAGCCATTGTTGGGAATATAACAACCTAAATCATCCTGCAGCTCTTTGTAAATATTTACAAGCGATGGGGGAATATCCACTTCCGGTCGTACCGAAAAACATAGTCCATGCGCCTGATGATAATTATGATACGGATCCTGTCCGATAATCACAACCTTCACATCTGATAAGGGTGTCAAATGAAACGCATTAAAAATATCATCTGCTGGTGGAAATACGGTTCCGCGGTTATACTCCTCGACGACTGTCTCATATAATTTTTTGTAATATGGTTTATGAAACTCCTCACTCAATGGGGCGAGCCAATCATTTGTAATTGCAGGCATATTCCGTCTCCTTTATCTTCTGACTGGCACACCACGATCTGCCAGATAATCCTTCACTTCCTGAATTTCTAATTCTTTATAGTGAAATAACGATGCTGCTAAAGCCGCATCTGCTTTTCCTTCCGTCAACGCATCAAAAAAATGTTCTTTTGTCCCTGCGCCTCCAGAGGCAATCACCGGAATAGATACAGCTTCCGCAATCTGTTTGGTCAATGCAATATCATACCCGGCCTTTGTTCCATCACAATCCATACTCGTCAGCAAAATTTCTCCTGCGCCTAAGGCTTCTGCACGCTTTGCCCATGCAATCGCATCTAACCCTACATCAATGCGTCCACCATTTTTATATACATTCCAGCCACTTCCATCTGCGCGCTTTTTGGCATCCATTGCCACAACCACACATTGACTGCCAAACTTGTCCGCAGCTTCAGAAATCAGTTCCGGGCGGTTAATTGCAGAAGAATTGATTGATATCTTATCTGCACCTTCCCGAAGCAAGACACGAAAATCCTCAACGGTACGGATGCCTCCCCCCACTGTAAATGGAATAAATACATTGGCAGCCACCTGACGCACCATATCAACAACTGTATTTCTATGATCACTAGATGCTGTAATATCCAAAAAGACTACTTCATCCGCCCCTGCCTTATCATAAGCAGCTGCGATTTCCACCGGATCTCCTGCATCTTTTAAATCTACAAAATTAACGCCCTTTACCACTCTGCCGTCTTTGACATCTAAACAAGGAATAATTCGTTTGGTAAACATTTCGTATCCAACTTTCTAGCATATTATAATGTTGCAAAATTCTTTAATATCTTTAGTCCAACTTCTCCGCTTTTTTCCGGATGAAATTGGCATGCAAATACTTGATTTTTCTCTACAGAGGCATGAATCTGCACACCATATTCGCACGTAGCTGTAACAATCTGTGGTTCCTGCACCTGTAAATAATAAGAATGTACAAAATAGACATACGGATCTGCCGGTAAATCCTGAAACAAACGTCCCTTCCTCGGAAAATCCAATGAGTTCCATCCGATATGTGGAATCTTTAAACCTTCTTCTTCCGGTATACGCAAAATATTTCCCTTTAGTATGCCAAGGCCCTCCACTCCAGGTGTTTCATCACTGGATTCAAACAGCAATTGTAATCCCAGACAGATACCCAAAAATGGTTTGTCCATGGCAACCACTTCCTTAATTGCCCGATCCAATTCATAATGTTTTAGATGTTCCATTGCATCACCAAATGCACCTACTCCCGGTAATATCACTTTATCCGCTTTTTGAATTTCACGAAAATCATGGGTTAATATGGTTTCTTCGCCAAGATGCTGTAATGCCTTTTCCACACTTCTAATGTTGCCAGCGTCATAATCGAGTATTGCGATCATAGTCATTCCTTCGTCTAGTTCAAGTTTAATGTTTCCACAATTTCACCAATTTTTATAGAATACTGTTCTCTGTTTAACCGATACATAGACACAGCATCATCAACCGATACGCCATATTGGTCTTGTAAAAGCTGTACCAGCGCATCGCCTTCTTTTGTATACTCCTCCTCAATACCAAGCGTTTTTGCTTCATCCAGATTATCCTGATACCTGGCAACCCCGGATACCAAGGAATCTAACGCCAAGTCATACATTTTTCGTTTTACAAATACCTGATATTCTTTATTTTTCTTCTGAAGATCACCTAACAGCCTAGATTTCTTAAATAAATCTTCGTCAGATTCTTTTAAATCCATTCCCATCAAATCTTCATACGCCGCGAAATAATCTCCTGCGTTATATGCTGTTCTAGCTTCAGTCATAGATAATTTATAGCCTGTCATATGTTGCGTAATGGTAACAAATACAACAATTGACATTGCGAGTATCAAAAATACCACAATAAGCTTTGTTGGAATCTTTGGTGAGTTATCCGGCTCTTTTGGCATTCTTTGCGGTCTCTCTTTTTTTACCTTCGTTTTCTTTTCCTTCGGCGCCTTTTGTTTTTTCTCTTTTTTCGGTTTCTTTTCTTTTTTCTCTTTTTTTGACTTAGCCTCTGCTGCTGAAAGTTCTTTTAGAATCTCCAGATTTTCCTGTCCCAAATCTTCCTGTGGTGCCTGTGACAAATCCAAAACTTCTGCATCGGGTTCTTTCTTTTGAAAGATTGCCTTAATCTTTGCCAGCAGGGCTTTTAATCCCTTTTCCCCTGCTTTATCTGCTTCTTTACCTGCTGCTTGATTTTTCACATTCTGTAATGCTTCTTCCGATGATTTATCCGTCTTTTCTGCCATTTCATCGAATGTTTCCTGCGCTTCTTCTAATGGAGCATCTTCTCCATCCGCCTGCAGCAAAGAGCCAATATCATTCAAATCATCATCGCCAGACAACAATCCCATCAGATCTATATTATCATCATCTTCATCAATTAAGGAAGATTTCTCGTCCTGCTCAGATCCATTCATTTCTAAGTACTTTGCCAACAGGTCTTCCCCTGCTTCACCAATGGATGCTTCCCCCTGATCTTTCGCAAACTGTTCATCCATCTCGTCTGCGCCATACCCATCAAGTGCCGGCAAATCATCATCGACATCCAAAGAATCCTCTTCTGGTTCAGCTTCTTCGTCTAATCTAATCTGTTCTGCTTTTTCATTTACAGATTCATCATCTTCTGCTGTATCTTCATCTATATGCAAAATAGGTATCTCGTCTGTATCTTCTGCCTGTTCCTCATGCTCCAGCTGTTCTTTTGCCTGATTTACAATATTCTCTATGTTATTCATAAAGGATGCCGGCTGTTCATCCTGTTCATAGGAAAGTTCATCCTGCGCGATTTCATCTTCAAACTCACGAATAAAAGAATCAGATTCATCTATATCTTCATCTAATTCTTCTTCAAACTTTTTCAAAAATTCATCTTCTGATAATGCTTTACGTAAATTTTCATGTGTGGACGGCTCCGGCTTATAATCACGGATTCCACTCGCCTCCATAAAATCGTCCTGCGGTTTAATTTTATTTCTCTGTTCCTGTTTTTCTCTCAGAATTTCTTCCGTCTGTTTCTGTGCATCTGTAACATCTTTTCGCACATTCTGCACCGAATTTAAGAGTCCATCCAAGTAGTCTTCTGAATTCGCCAAATTGTTACCTCCAAAATGGTTTTATATATAGTTAAGGGATGTGGCAAAAGCACATCCCACTTTTATCCTATATATTATTTGCGACCTGCCTCATATTTCTCGATCAGACCATCAATGGCTGATACTAATTTACCGATTTCCGGCTTGGTCAACTGTGCATCCGCTCCAAGGGATTCTCCTTTAAGTCTGATTTCCTCATTAATCAGAGATGAGAAGATAACCACTGGAATCTTTTTCATAACTTCGTTTTCTTTGACTAATTTCGTCAAACGATGACCATCCATAAGTGGCATCTCAATATCAGTGATAATACAATGTACATCGTTCAAAACGGTTCCACGTTCTTTCATCTCGCACAGTTTATCCCATGCTTCCTGTCCATTCATATTAACAATCAAATTCGTGTATCCTGCTTTACGCAAGCATTCACATATTAATTTACTCAGAAGAGGTGAGTCTTCCGCAATTAAGATTGGTGAATTGCTTCGATCACGTTCCTCGTAGCTATCCATATCAGAAACCTTCAAGCCAGTCTCTGGATTGATATCAGATACAATCTTTTCAAAGTCAAGAATAACTACTAATTTGTCGTCAAGTTTTACAACACCTGTAGATACTGCAGTATCATCTGCACTGATGGTTGCATCTGGCTTAATGATATGTTCCCAGGATACTCTATGAATACCGAGCACCTCATCTACATGAAATGCTGTGTTTAACTTATTAAAATTCGTAATAATGAAAAGACCATCTGTCTCTGCTGGCTCTGTAATATTTAAACATTTACGAAGATTAATAACAGAAATCATGGTGTCTCTTGGCATGAAAATACCTTCTACACATGGATGTGAATTTGGAAGTGGTGTTACCGGTTGATAAAGTAAAATCTCACGGATTTTTGCCACATTGATACCATAATGATTATCGGCTACCTTAAATTCCAAAATTTCTAATTCATTCGTCCCTGACTCAAGTAAAATATTTGTGTCCATACCTTTTCCTCCCAAATGCCGCAACGGCACTTATGCAAATTACTGTAAATTGATTGTGTTTGTTTGCCCGTCTTTTGATACCTGTAGTGCCAAACTTGAAATATTTTCCAAATCTGCCGTACTTACCTGAAACAAAAGATCCGTATCCACTGTCCCCTGTGCGTCAAGAGACTTATTGTAATATGTCGATAAATCAGCCATTGATAATGTTGTAAGCCCATCGACCGTTGTTTCATCATTGATTGTGATTTTATAAGTGATTGGCTGATTGATCAAATCTACCAGCATACCCTGTTCCGTTGTATTTGTTACCTGAATATGTAAAATCAGATATGAATATCCTTCTCCTGCATCTGGAATAGCAACATCCGTTGTCTCATATGAAGTCGATATGTCATATCCCTGATAAGAAAACGAAATTCCAGATATGCCAATGGCATCTGACAATGTCATCTGCGGTTCACTCTGTTGTGTATTCTGTTCATCTGCATCAACATCAGTGTCTGTATCCTGTTGCTTGTCTTTATTTTCTTTGGAAACATAACTGTAACCTGTGTCCTGTGCCCGATTATACTTCGAAATCATCTTTGCTGCATATAATACAACCTGGTCTTCTTCCTCTTCCGTCATTACGTATAATTTGCCACATCCAGTCAGCAACAGACAGAAACACAACATCATACCGCAAAGAACCCGCTTTTTATATTTCATATTGCGCTCCTTGCACTTGATATTGTTCTATATATACTGTAATGTTATCATTCTTATTCGCAATATTCAACAAGAATTTGTCTATTTTTCAGAAAATCAGCACTCGACTTCAAACCAAAATTCTACGCCATTTTCATGGTTTATGACACCATACGCCTGTCCCATACTTTCCATGATTGCTTTCACGATGGAAAGGCCAATACCTGTACCTCCATACTCTCTCGTTCTTGCTTTATCTACTTTATAGAATTTATCCCAAATCTGTCCCATACTTTCCTCTGGTATGGCATCTCCTGTATTAAACACGCTGACACGTAATATCTTTTCTTTCGGCGTAAGCTTAATATCAATTTTCTTGTCGTATTTTGCATGATGAATCGCATTGCTCAGATAATTGCTAATCACCTGTTCCATCGAATATTCATCCGCATAAACAAAAATCTCTTTATCATGCGCAAATGAAAGTGTAATATCGTTTTGCTGAAGCAAAATCTGCATGGATTGCACCATACCCTCTAACAATGCAACGATATCAAAATGATCATATTCCATCTCATTGTTTCCACTCTCAATTTGATTCAGTGAAATCATAGATAATACCATACGATTCATTCGTTTCGCCTCATCTATAATAACATCACAATAAAACTCACGGCTTTCCTCGTCATCCGTGATTCCTTCTGCAAGACCTTCTGCATATCCCTGTATCAACGCAATTGGCGTTTTTAATTCATGGGAAACATTTGCGATAAATTCCTGCTGTCGCCTTTGTGTCTCCTCTTTTATTGCAATATCCGCCTGCAACTCATGGTTCGCCTGCTTCAGTTCCACAATTGTCTTTTCCAGAGTCTCAGACAATTCATTCATATGTTCTCCAAGAACATCCACTTCATTTCTTTTCTTCTGGCTATGATATTTCGCCTGAAAATCAAGACCAATCATTCTCTTTGAAATATCTGTTAATGCTAAAATTGGTTTTGTGATTCGCCGCGTCAAAACGGTGGTTGCCAACCCACTTAGCAATAATGCTAAAACACCAATATAAATCAGAAACCGGTTGGTCAGACCTGTACTTTCCCGTATTCCCTCTACTGCTGAACGGAGCATAATAATATTTCCATCATCCAATGTGCCCCAAAGAACCAGATACTCTTCGCCCAACCGATGATCCATTTGCTGTTTTATTACATAATTTTCGCCGCTTTTTTCAATTCCGGAGCTTCCCTGCATCTGCTGACCAAACATAGCATAATAGAGTTGTGAATTCAAGTCTGCTGTATCATGCGCTGTTGTAAGTAAAATATTTGCTGCAGAATCCATCACAACAACGGAAATGCTGTAATTTGCATGTGCTTTTTCCAGCTCATCCAAAAATATTTCATCATCCAACTTGTTTTCTACCGCAGCCTGATTAACCAGATCATAGGTAGAAATCATTGCGTTTTCTTTTTCATGAAGATAAAAATATCCCAAAAAGCAAAAGTTGATAATCAGTGGAGCTCCGATAGTCAAGGCTATAATTGTAATATATATTCCAACCATCTGGCGGTTGATGCTTTTCACTTTATTATTCGACTTCAAATTTGTACCCCATTCCCCAGATGGTCTTAATATAGTTGCCTTTATCGCCTAATTTTGCACGTAATTTTTTCACATGGGTGTCTATAGTTCTTGCATCACCAAAATAATCATAATTCCATACACCATTCAAAATACGATCTCTGGATAACGCAATCCCTGCATTTTGTATAAAATAGGTCAATAGTTCGAATTCTTTGACACTAAGTACCACTTCCTTGCCGTCAATCGTGACAATATGCGCTTTACGATCTACAGAAATCCCTCCTGCTTCCATAATATCTTTATTCTCATCCTCTGTATCCGTCGTTCTGCGAATGATGGCATTGACATGTGCAACCAGAATTTTCGGACTAAATGGTTTTGGAATATATTCATCCGCACCATACTCATAACCATTTAATATATCGTTTTCTTCGCTTTTTGCTGTCAGCATGACAATTGGTATCTGTGAAGTTTCCCTGACTTCCTTGCATACCATAAAACCGTCCACGCCCGGCATCATCACATCTAAAATCATCAGTGCAAGGTCTTTTTCCTGGTAAAAAATATCCAGTGCCTGTTCGCCATCTGCTGCCTCTAGCACCTCATACCCTTCACGAACCAGGTAATCCGAAACCAGTTTGCGCAGTCTTGCTTCATCGTCTGCAATTAAAATCTTCTTTCCAGCCATGTTATCATACACCTTTCCCGCTGCTGTTTTCTTCTATGCTACACGTATATTATGTCAAAATTGTGACGATTTGGTCGTCATACCTCTATTGCTTTAATTGTTGTTCCCGCTCGTTTAATTCCTGCTCACGCTGGTCTAGCTGTTGTTCCCAGGAAGCATATTTATTTATGATTTTCTCCTCATAATTTAAAATCGTCGGGTTCTGGCTTGTTGCATTGATTGCGAACATCCCAATGATAATGAGAAGCATCGTCACACACACAATCAAAAGTATTTGCGACATTTTCTTATACTTTTTCATTGCTACTGTTACTTCTTCCACAGTCATTGGCTGCTCTTCTTTTATTTTTGCGTGTTTTTGTGAGATTTGTCTTCTCTTTTTTTCTTTTGCTTGCTCTTGCTTTGCATCTATTTTTTGCTTTGTCTCTGCCTTATCCTGAGTTTTCGCACTTGATTGTATTTTTGATTCTGTTTTTTTCTTTATTTTCTTATCTTCTTCTGCATGTTTTGCTTCGTCCTCTTTGATTAAAATACGCTTCTCATTTTCCTGCTTCGCTGCAATTTGTGGGATTACCGGGACATCTGCATCCGAAATTTCCGGCAATGCAAGCAGTTGTTTTCTCATATCCTCCAAAAAGCCAATGCCTAGTTTCGTATGAAACAGATTTTTCTTGACCATTTGCTGATATGCTGCAAGCACTGCCTGTGGATCCTCGGTATTGATCTGTTTCATGATATAAGAAATTGCCTGTACTTCTCGTTGTGCTTCCTTCGCTTCTTCTTCTGTATCAAACGAAAAATCACCGATTACATATGCCATCGTATTCTCTCCCTTCTTTTGCAATCATCTCGTACGCTGATAAATAATCTTCGCGTTCTATCTTGCGTCTTACTTCTTCTAAAAGTTCACCATTTCCTAATTGTTCTATGATATCAAGCATCTGCTCTTTATCCATCGCATATGCCGCTTCTTCTAATTGATATATTTTTTCCTGTAGTTCTTTTGCATCCCAGTTTAATGCAGACAAAACAGATGCATTCTGCAGCAACTTTTCGCCCTGTTTCCATTTTGAAACTGGCATAGAAAAATAGTTCTGTATACTTTGTATATCTCTTACAAAATGTTCCATCATCTGTTCATGATGCGTCTTGATGTAAGAAATATCTTCTGCTTTCCCTGCAGTTTCCAACGCCTTAGCCTCTTCGGAAGTTTCCATTGCACCTATCGTTTTCATCGCACTTTTTATGCCATGCACTTCCACCGTATAGTTTTTCCAATCCTGTGCCTGGTACAATTCTTCGATTTTAATCCAATTATGTTCTCCTCGTATCGCATAATCCTTTAAAACTTCTTGATATGTTTCTTCATTTCCACAATATAAAATCCCCATGGTCCGGTCAAATGTTTCCAATGGTTTTTGTAGTTTTTCAAATGGTTTAAGTATCGCATCTGCTAAATCTAAATTACTAAATGGCACAACCAATACTTTTTGATTCGAATACTTTTCACGGTTTGCAGATTTCTGACAAATAATAATCATGTGCACATTTTTTGACAAATGCAAGAAATAATCTTTGTGTACCTCATATTGTGCCTCTGAAAGCATAAGACAGACATTCGTTCGTTCCCGCAATTCATTTTGTAAATGTTGAATTGTCCCACAGATAACCAATGGAAATCCCAATTGTTTTGCCAGATGTTGCTGTGTCAATAAATAAGCATTTCTAGCTCGTGGATCTGTATTTTGCTGACTCTCATAATAACCAATCAACTGACATGGCTGTTTTTCATCCACTAATGGACCTTCTTCTACAAGCAGTTGAGGGAGAACCAACGTTTCGGTTCTCCCTGTTAAAGCCTTAGCAGCCACATTGTGTTCTTGCATCGGATGATTTTGAACAAGAATGAGCACATTGCCTGCTCTTATCATTCTTTCATATGTCATGCGAATGACCAAAACTCCCGTCTCCTGTTGAAAAAGTACTGCCTGTATCTTTTCCATAATCTGAGCCTTCACCGACGTCAAATCACCTTCCAGTCTTTTTGGCATACGAATATCGCAATCTATCACCATTCCCATGGGCTGTTTCTTATGTAATTCATGCAAATATTTCATCAGATCCTCTACCAGATCTGTTACCGCATAAGAATTCATCTTAATATTTTCCAAATCCATCGTCTAAATGAATATATGGGACCTCCGTATTGCTTTCTGCACAAGAACTATTTGTTGTATCATGTGGTACAATTTCTCCCAAATGATACTTTGCAAGCAATTCCTGCATACGATTTGCCTGATTTGACAATTCAATACTCGCTGCTGCACACTGCTCACTTGTAGCTGAATTGTTTTGTACGACCTGTGACACTTGATCAATTGCCTGATTAATCTGCGCAATTGCTGTTGCCTGATAATTAGAAGATTCTGAAATGCCAAGGATAATGCCTTCACTTTCCTCCACTGCATTTGTAATCTCAGCAAGTGCTGCTGCCGTCTCAGATGCAATGGTAGATCCTGCATTCACTTTATGAATGGAATTTTCAATCAATTCTGCTGTCTCAGATGCCGCTGTTGCGCTCTTTGCTGCAAGATTTCTAACTTCTTCTGCCACTACAGCAAATCCTTTTCCTGCTTCACCAGCTCTTGCTGCTTCTACTGCAGCATTAAGTGCCAATATATTGGTCTGGAATGCAATATCATCAATCACCTTAATAATCTTAGAAATGCTTTCTGATGCATCATTGATATCGCGCATAGCACTCATCATCTCGCTCATCTGGTCGTTGCCCTTATGTACGTTATCTAGAGCATGTTCTACTAGTTCAGCAGCATTAGATGCTTCTTTTGCATTATCTTTTGTTTTGCCTGCCACATCACTGATTGATGCTGTGATTTCTTCAATTGCACTGGCCTGTTCGGTAGATCCCTGTGCCAAAGCTTCTGATGCATTTGCTACTTCTGAAGAACTCGTCGATACCTGCATTGCTGCATCTGTAATATTAGACATTGTCATATGATTCTTATCTACCATATTTTTCAATGCTATACCAAGTGTATCTTTTTCAGAAGATGGATTAACGTCAATAACAAGATTACCTCCTGCTACCTCTTCTGCTATTTGTGATTCATAGCGTGTATTATCTATAACCATCTGGAATGCATCCACTAAATCCCCAAACTCGTCATTACGTCTTTTCTTTAACGTAATATCTACATTGCCTCTGGCAATCTCTTTTGCCGCTGCATTTAAACTTTCAAGTGAAATTCGGATATTTTTTGTTACGATAATACAAATTCCTGTAATCACACCAAAACAAATGACCATTTCAATGAACATAAATATATGGAACGACTGTAAACGCTGATCTGACATCAGTCCTTGTTGTGCTGTTTCAACTGTCAGGTATGAAAACACCTGCGTAATAACCAAAAGAACCTGCGGCACAAAAAATGCCCATATAAGTAGTGTGTGTACCTTGATTGCTTTTTTCTCTTTCATGTTACTCTTCTCCTTCTAGAACTTCATCTTCGTTATTCAAATGTCCCACCACTGCCACATCTTCATCACCAAGCAATTTGGCAGGATCTAACAACAACTTAACATCATTTCCGACTTTTCCAATACCGGACACAAAACTGTTTTTGGCATTATCGCTTTTTCCCACAGAAGGTGATGGCAGTATATTTTCTGCCGGTATCTCTACGACTTCGGCTATTTTTTCTACTATCAGCCCTACCACCATCTGTTCGTATTGAATCACAATAATACAAGTTCTGTCTGTATAAGGAATCGGTTCCTGATGGAACCGCAATCTCACATCAACCACCGGTATGATTTTCCCTCGCAGATTAATCAGCCCCTTGACATAATCTGCACTTTCCGGAATCTCTGTTATTTCCTGAAAAACAATGATTTCATTGACGTATTCAATCTTAAGGCCAAAATATTCACTTCCCGATTGAAATGTCACGTATTTGTCTTTTTGTGTGTCAAATTCACTCATTTTTACGTCCTTTCCTAATACCCCATCAATCCGGCCGCATCTAAGATCAATGCAATGCTTCCATCTCCCAGTTGTGTACAACCGGATAGACCTTTGACTTTCTTGATATATTCCGGAATCGGCTTCACGACGATTTCCTGCTTGCCGACCAATCGGTCAACAAAGAGACATACAACACTGCCTTCAAGTTCTACAAGAACCATCATTCCATTTTCTATGTTTGTCTCATAGTCATGTAATTCGTAAAAATCCCCCAGACGGATAACCGGATAGCATGCACCACGAATCATAACTGATTCTGTTCCATCCGGCTCATGAATCAACATATTTTCCGTCACATGTACAAATTCACGTACTGCACCGGTTTCCATAACAAATGCAGAATCTCCTACATCCATAACAATGCCATCTATGATAGCCAGTGTCAATGGAATTTTAAGATTCATTGTACTGCCTTCGCCCGGTACACTGTCAATTTCCAGCGTTCCACCAATCTTTTGTAAGTTGGAAACCACTACATCCATTCCTACACCACGACCAGAAAACTCCGTCACCTTTTTGTTGGTTGAGAATCCCGGTAATGTAATAAATTGGTATATTTCCTTATCTGAATAGCTGTTTTCCGCTCTTCCCGGTTCAAGCAACCCCTGTTGCCTTGCTTTTGCCATAATCTGATTGCGGTCTAAGCCTTTACCATTATCTGCAACAGATATCCATACTTTACCCGATTCAGTTTTCGCTGATAATGTCACTTTTGCTTTTTCTTTTTTCCCACTAGCCTGACGCTCTTCATTTGACTCAATGCCATGATCCATCGAATTACGAACCAGATGCATCAACGGATCTGAAATGTGTTCGATAATATTTTTATCTACTTCCGTTGTATCCCCCATCATTTCAAATGTTACGTCTTTTCCTAATTTACGAGACATTTCAAAAACAATTCGGTTCATCTTTTGGAATGTATTTGTAAGCGGAACCATTCGCATACTCATAATAACATTTTGCAGATCTGTTGAAATCTTTTTCATCTGTCCAGCTGCCTTATTAAAATTATCAAGGTTAAGACCTGGCACCTTCAAATCCGGATTCTGTAAAACCACAGATTGAGAAATCACAAGTTCTCCTATCAAATCCATCAACTGATCCATTTTTGCAATATCAACGCTGATAAAAGTTGCCTTGTCTTTTTTCGCTGGTCGATCTTTCGCCAAATTCTTGGCTTTTCCCGGCTCTTTCGAGGCAATGACAAAATCACCTGGTGCAATCTTTTTCTTTGCCACCGCTGCTTCGTCTTCTTTTGCATCTGCACGTTTTTCGATCTCTTCTACGGAAGAATCCAAATCAATCAAAATCTGAGAGCCTTCCGCCTCAAATCCTAACTGAAATTCCTGTGCACTACACTCATAGACTTCAACTTTTGTCAAATCGTATCCAGGTTGTACAATTTCCCGAATATCTTCTTCCGTCGCATCTGTCTTAATTAGGATCTTAAAACCATTTTTTATGATTTCTTCCGAAGTTGCTTCATTTGTCAGAATATCTTCTGGAGAGTACAAAATATCTTTTGCAATCTTTTTTAAGGCAAATACCGTTTTATACGCATGCATACTTGCCATCTGAATTTCAGGATTATATGTCAGATAAATCCGATAAAAATGACTGTTTCCAGCTGTTTCCGGTGCAATATAAAACTGCTTTGGTCCATCATCTTTTACAGGGTTTTCTGTCTTCTTTGTTTCCTTTGGGTCTTCACCTTTTATTTTGTGTAAAAAGTCATCCAATTTTCCCACTAACTCAGTTGCATCCCCATCTGCATCTTCCCCATCCGAAAGCTTGTCCATCTCACCCATAATAAAATCAGCAACATCCAATACGTATTCCACCAATTCAACATGTGGAACTGTCGTCGGATGTGATTCCCGGATAAAATAAAAAACATCCTCCAATTTGTGAGACACTTTCGTAATCTCATCGAACATCATAATGCCAGATGATCCCTTTATGGTATGCATTGTACGAAAAATTTCATTGATGCTGTCTTCGTCAAAACCATCCGCATCTTTTTGCTCCATGACAATATTCTGCAGATTCTCCAGAAGTTGTTGGTTTTCAAATAAATAAACACTGAGCATATCGCCAGTATTAAATTCGTCTGCCATGAATAACTCCTTTCTAAATCAAACCTAATTTTTTCAATGCCTGATCAAATTTTTCTTTGTTGATTGGTTTTCCAGAATATACACTGCAGCCCAAATCAAATGCCATTTTAACATTTTCCTCATCATTGAGCGCCGTTGTCATAATCACTTTAACCTGATCTTCTTCTGGAATCCCATGATCCCGTTCTAAATCACGAATACTACGAAGCACCTGATATCCATCCATAACCGGCATCATAATATCTAGGCAAGCCAAGTCATACGGTTCGCCATCCTCCAATGCCATCAAGTAGGCATCCACGGCTTCCATACCATCTACAGCCGCATCACACTCTCCATAACCGGATAGAAAACTCATCATGAATTTGCGTGTAACAAAATCATCCTCTGCCAATAAAATTCTCATGTTTCTTCTCCTTATCCCTTATTTATAACATAGTATATTTTTTTTGCAATTTCAGGAAGTTTTTCCTGATACTCCACGGCTCCAAGTTCATATGCTACTTTAGGCATACCATAGACAATACATGTTGTCTCATCCTGTCCAATGGTATGTGAACCTGCATTTCGCATCTCTAATAAACCTTTTGCACCATCGCACCCCATACCTGTCAAAAGTACACCCAGAGCATTCCCTTTTGTATGCTTTGCTACCGATGAAAACAACACATCTACCGACGGACAATGTCCGTTTACCTTTGGTGCCCTTTTTAATACTATTTTATACATATTGTCCTGACGAATCAACTCCATATGTCGATCGCCTCCTGGCGCAAGTAAAACTAACCCTGGACGAACAATATCTCCATTTTTTGCCTCACGAACTTCCAGTTCACATCGCTCATTCAAACGATTGGCATATAATTCCGTAAAGCCTGCTGGCATGTGCTGCACAACTACAATTCCAGGGACATCTTTATGTAAATTCTGCAAGACTTCTGCTGTTGCCTCCGTCCCACCAGTTGACGCTCCTATAGCAATCAGTTCGCATTTTCCAGATGTTTTCTGCACCTGTAAGACATTTGCATTTCCATTATTTTTTCTTCTTCTGTGTACTTTAGCAATGGATGCAATTTTGATTTTAATTGGAAGTTCTGTCCGAATAAATTCTTCTATCTCCTGCCGATTGCTCACAGTTGGTTTTGCCACAAACTCTACTGCTCCAGCATTCATTGCATCAAAAACTCTATCACTCAAAGAACTAATCATCACAACAGGAAGTGGATATTGTGGCATTAATTTCTGCAGAAATTCAATCCCATCCATACGTGGCATTTCAATATCAAGTGTCATCACATCTGGCTGATATTTCATAATCATATCTCTTGCCTCAAACGGATCTCCTGCTGCAGCCACAACCTCGATTCCATCATCTTTATTCAAATTTTGGACAAGTAATTCCCGAAATAACATGGAATCCTCTACTACCAAAACTCTAATTTTTCTCACAATACAGTTCCTCCCTATTTCCGAAAAATCGATGGCTGTATCATTTGAAATGGTGCTACCGAACGATCTATCGTCTCCGTCCTTCCTATAAATAAATATCCGCCTGGCTCCATACTCTGATAAACCTTACGAATCAAATCTTGTTTTGTCTTGTTATCAAAATAAATCATCACATTTCGTAAAAATACCACATGAAACTTTCGCTTAAATAAAAAAGGGCTCATCAGATTAAAACGGCGAAATAAAATCTCCTTTTTGATATCATCCGTCACCTGATAATGTTCGTGATCTGGACATTCCTTAAAATAACGTCTTTTCCACTGTGCCGGAACGGATGCAATTTGTTCTGCTGTATAAACGCCTCGTGTTGCCTGTTCTAGTATTTCTGTGGAGATATCCGTTGCAAGAATGGTTGTATCCCAATTGACATGATCCAAGCCGAAATAATCTTTTATCAGCATTGCCAACATATATGGTTCTTCCCCACTCGAAGCTGCCGCGCACCAAATCCCCAGATCTTTTGTTCGAGACTCTTTTTTTGACAACTCCGGTAATACCACACGCGATAAAAATTCCATGTGCTCAAATTCTCGCATAAAAAACGTATGATTTGTTGTCAACATGCCAAGTAAACGTTTTTCCAACTGTCCTGTTGGATCGATTTCCAGGGCATTCATAAATGCATCATAACTGGTATAACCATGTGCCAGCACATAATTTTCCAAACGACCCGTCATAATTTCTTTCTTTTTTGACATGTCAATTCCATAATGTAGCTTCACATAACGATAAATACGTTGGAATTCCTGTTCTGTCATATTCATAACAACGTGTTCCTCATTTTCTAATGTATTTCTCCCCTTAAACCAGTTTGCTTTCTTAATATTTAAACCAGCTGGCGCCGAATCAAAAATAACACCTCATATAATTGTGGATTAAATTTTGTTTGCGCTTCTTTTTTCATAATTGCAAACGTATCCTCTTTTGAAAAAGCACTACGATAAGAGCGCTCTTCTGTCAATGCACAATACGATGTTACAATGTTAACAATCTGTGCCGATAATGGAATTTGCTCGCCAGAAATTCCTGTTGGATATCCTGTTCCATCCCAGTTCTCATGATGATATTTTACAATATCCTTTGACATCTGTATAAAGTCATTTCCTTGATCCTCTTCTTCAATGCCTTGTAATATGCGTTCCCCCACTTCTGTGTGGCGTTGCATGATGTGATTTTCTTCTGACGTTAAACGATCCGTTTTCTGTAAAATTTCCGTAGGAACTGCCACATTTCCAATATCACAAACCGGAGCTGCAAGTTCAATTGTATCGACATATGCATCAGAAATAACATCTGCATACTCCTTCGTTAATTGCATCGCCTCGGCCAGGACACGACAATTTTTACTGATACGTTCCATATGTTTTTCATCATAAGCTGCATTCTCTCGTGCCACTCGCAGCAACGCATAGAGAACATTCTTCTTTTCCTTTTCTACCCTGCGCAACTGTTCTATTACTGATAACTGTAATTTATGATTCATATCCTGCAATTGTCTTGTCGTTTTATATAGTTGTAGGTGAATATTAATTCTAGCTTTAACAATGTCTGGTATGAATGGTTTGGTAATGTAATCCGCACCACCACAGGCAAATCCCTGTTTGATATGCTGCGGCTTATCTAGCGCAGAAGAAAAAATGATGGGAATCTCTCTTGTCTGTACATTTTCCTTAATACGGTGACATACTTCAAAGCCATCCATATCAGGCATTGCCACGTCAAGAATTACCAGATCAATTTCCATTCTCTCCATCACTTTAAGCGCCTGCGCCCCACTTTCTGTGAGTACCGGCATATACCCTGCCTGATGAATAATGTCACGCAAATAAAAACGATTCGCTTCCACATCATCTACCACCAATATCTTAGGTGCCACTTGTTGCTCCATACTCATCCTCCCTATCTGCTTTTCAGTCTATCTTTCAATGTCTTATAATGCATATCGACCATATCATAATTTTGTTTTTGGACTGCCATCTTCAAACGAAGTATGTCGTTTTTGATTTCTTGTGGTGCTTCCATGGTCAACTCTCGTACCATTTTTGCAAACTCTTCTGCTTTTTCCCAATTGCCCATTTCAACAGAAAGAATCAATTTATTTAAATCACGTTTTAATTCTTCGCCATTTTCTTTCGTACCATATTCACGAATCAGATCTGCTCCTGTACCTGCTGTAAATTCTAGTAAACTATGTGTCATATGTTGACTCTGCACTGTCGTATTTGAAGTCGCCATTTCCTGTTCTGGTACTTCCACCCAGATTTGAAAAGAGAACATAGATCCTTGTCCCTGTGTACTCTCTACATGAATACTACCATTCATAAGTTCCACAAGTTGTTTACATATATTGAGTCCTAAACCAGTCCCTCCATAGCGTCTTGAAATAGATGCATCCACTTGTGAAAAACTTTGAAATAATTTATCCTGATCTTCTTTGCTAATACCTATCCCCGTATCAATCACAAGGAAAAATAATTCCATTCTGTTATTAATCTGCGCTGTTTTGACCACTTCTATCGCAATGGATCCAACTGTTGTAAACTTACACGCATTCGAAAGCAGATTATTGAGAATTTGTACAATGCGTAATTCATCTCCTATGATCGTCTTTGGTATTTCCGGTGAAATACTCATAGAAAACTGAAGTCCTTTTTCTGCTATTTTATTTTTATGATTTGCCTTGACGTATTCCATCATAGCGCGAAAATCAAATTCACGCTGTTCTAAGGTAAATTTTCCCGCTTCGAGCTTTGAAAAATCTAATATGTTATTGATAATTGCATTCATATCTGCGCAACCACGCTCGACTAAAGAAACGATCTGTAATTTCTCAGGATCTTGTTCAAGTTCTTTCAAAGATAATATATTCCCAAGAATCCCATTCACCGGTGTACGTAACTCATGTGTGATATTCGCAACAAACTCAGATTTCACTTTTGCTGCTGCCTTTGCCTCTTCTCCCACCTGATCGATTTTACGCATCAGATAAATCTCTTTTGTACGGTCTTTTGCAATGCAAATATACCCCTGTTCCTCTGTATCTACCAAATAAACACTTACGAGAAAACATGTACGATTATATCGATAAATGTCAACTTCAAACTCTTTTTCACACGATTTTCTAGCGTATACCTGCCCTTTTTCCATAAAAAAAGCACCTGGAAATACATCATCTATTACAACGGTATTTCCCACAGGATATTCTAAAAGTTCTCTTGCTGTAGCATTATAATAAGTAATCTTCCCACTACAATCACAAGCAAGAATGATATCACTAATCCGATCTATTGATTTGGCAATAATTTCATCCTGTTCCATCTTCCTTATCCCCCACTTATAAACCACTTTCTATTGTAATGAAGTCCCATCTAAAGTGCAAGATAAAGACCGAAAAAATCTGACATTTTACGACTTTTGTCGAAACTCTGTGACATGTTTTCTACGCCAATTTGGGAACAGATTTCTCTGGCACTTTGTATTTTTTCTTTGCTCTATTGCAATGGTATCAAAAAAGGTCTGCCATAATGGATGATATGGATCTGCAATCTGTTCTGATTGTGCCAAACGTTCTGCTTCCTGCTCTGTCATTTTTCTGATATAAAAAGATTCATTTTTAGGATGTACTGCAGCAAGTTTTCTACCATCGTCAATCAACATCCAATCTTCCGATGGCATCCGATCCGAAAAGTGTTCTGCAAGTAACGACAATATCGCATGTTTTGGTTCTATATGTGCTATATAAACCTGTTCACCTATGCCATCAAAACGCACAAATTCCCGTAAGCTGTGCATTTCATTCTGCACGTTACGGGCAATCTGCATCATACGACAAACGATTGGCTCCGCTAAACGTGCCATTGCATTACTGTTTTTAAATCCATATTTAAGAAACTGATATATATCCATCATAGTATCTTGTTTTGCCAGCATCACATAATACACACAGGTATATGCCTCCCACGAAATTTTTCGATAAATGGACGTCATAACTTTCTTTGCTTTTTCACGATCTATCTCAACATGATGATATTCGTCAAATAACGTTGGCTGAACGATAGGTTCTCGTTGTAATTTCACTTTTTCCCGATGCGAAACCTCCCAATCCCACGCCTCATATATACACGTAAGCATTGCTTCCGGATGGTTCTCACAAGTAAATATCTGCATACGTCACCTCTCTTAATGCAAACCAAAGTCATCAAACAACGACATTTGTCTGCTTGTACTTTGTTCTATAACCTGCCAATTTTCTTTTGCCTGTAATGCTATTAATTGCCTTGTGATAAACGCTTCCTCCACAGGAATTCGATACAGCATCCGCCCATTGCAGGTCAAGAAATAATGCGCACGTTTTAACACAACTCCCATTTTTTTAAGATCATCAAATGTTAACGTTGCATATTTACGTGCATTTACAATACGACGTACCGATTTGGGACCAATCCCTGGTACACGAAGTAACATCTCCATGGATGCTGTCTGCACTTCAATTGGAAACAATGCTAAATGATGTACTGCCCAGTTACATTTCGGATCTATCTGTTCATTGAAATTCGGGTGCTGCTCTGACAATAATTCTTTTGCCCGGAAACCATAAAAGCGCAATAGCCAGTCCGCCTGATACAACCGATGCTCCCGCAACAACGGCACAGGCGCATCCAACTCCGGTAAAACAGTATCTTCTATAAGTGGTACATATGCCGAAAAAAACACACGCTTTAAATCATATTTTCGATACATATATTCTGTTGCCAGTAAATACTGATAATCACTCTCTCCTGTTGCACCTACAATCATCTGTGTACTCATTCCTGCCGGTGCAAATGTCTGCAAGGATGTTGTCTGCTGTATCTGATGCTTCTTTTCTGCTTCCACCAATCCTTGCTTTTCTTCGATGGCCTCTCTTTCTGAAAAAATGCTCCCTGACAAATAATTGTTTAGAGAGCTTCGTTCCACATATGCAGATTTGCCAGATGCAATCCGGTTTCTTGCAATCGACGCAGCCGTTTTTTCCATCGGTGTCAAAATTGTATGAAAAGATTTGTGTGGTGCTAATATATGTAAACTATCTGCTGTTGGCAACTCAAGATTAATACTAACACGATCTGCTAGCAACGCAGCCTCGGAAAGTAATGCCTCTGGAGCTCCTGGAATCATCTTGACATGAATATATCCACGAAAATGGTATTCCTCTCGCAATAAATGCAATGTCTCACACATCCGTTCCATGGTATATTCTGGTGTATGCAATACCCCCGAACTTAAGAATAAACCTTCAATGTAATTTCTTTTATAAAATCCAATAGTCAATTCGCATATCTCATGTGGAGAAAATGTCGTCCGTTCCACATCATTCGACCTACGATTTATACAATATTTACAGTCAAAAGCACAATGATTCGTCATCAGTATTTTCAACAAAGAAATACATCGCCCATCCGCTGCAAAACTATGACATATTCCACTTGCACATGAGTTTCCTAGTGCTCCCTTTTCACCTTTTCGATCCACGCCACTGGATGTGCATGCCACATCATATTTTGCTGCATCCGCTAAAATATGTAATTTTTCTTGTAATGTTTTTTCTGTTCGCATCTCTAACATAAGTTAATTATACGAACATTTGTTCTGTTTTTCAAGTAAATTTTATGATTTGTGCCACTACTTATGCCATTTAAACCCAACAATCGCACCAATCACACCGCCGACAATGTGTGCCATATGGGAAATATTATCCTGCAACGTAATACCCTCATAAATTTGCTGGCCTAAGAAAACTACGGCAACAAGTATAAATGTGATTGGAATATCACCACTCCGAAATCCCGTAAATGATGTCATCACAATAAATGCAAATGCAATCCCACTAGCTCCGCACAATCCAATCCCAGGGAAAAAAATATAATTAATAAGCGCTGTAACAACCGCTGTAATTACAATCACTTTTAAAATATTTTGTGAAGAGTATTTTTCTTCCAGCATCGGTCCTAAAAGCAAAATGTATGTCATGTTTCCAAGAAAATGATCCCATCCTGAATGGCCAAATACATGGGTAAAGAATCGTACATATGTCAGTGGATCTTTTAAGGAAGAATGATACGTAATAAATAATAATTGATTACTTCTTCCCCCTGTATATTCATTTAATAATGTGACACAAAAACATAATAAAACAAATGTTAAAACCACCGGCGAATTAAATACGATTCTAATTCCTTTTCTTGTATTTTTCACTTTTTCTGTCCTCTCTTTCCCGTTTTTCTATTTTATTTACAACAAAAGACCCCTGAAACATTGTAACACAATATCTCAAGGGTCCATACATAACAGGGGATCCAGGAATCGAACCCGGCTCTGGAGTTTTGGAGACTCTTATTCTACCGATGAACTAATCCCCTATATATCACAAAACCTATAATACAAGATTATAGGATGTAATGCAAATATAAATTTATAACACCTTCAAAATTTCATACAGATTTCCTTAAACCAACTTTTCTAAGGAAGTTCGATTCACTAGACTCAATCTTCGTCTTTGACTCGATTTCGTCAAGTTCTTTCGAACAATCTTCGCACTAAATTCATGCTTCGCATTCATCAAGTGCTCTAGATTTGGTTAAGCCTTCGATCTATTAGTAACAGTCAGCTACATGTATTACTACACTTCCACCTCTGTCCTATCTACCTTGTAGTCTTCAAGGGATCTTATCTCCTTTTAGGAGGGGATATCTCATCTTGAGGGGGGCTTCACGCTTAGATGCCTTCAGCGTTTATCC
>OGDN01000327.1_pt1 | contig 99506 bp, 80 predicted proteins | sample 1570271 | NCBI WGS metagenome assembly OGDN01 (sample SAMEA4384481, study PRJEB24528) | human gut metagenome | reverse complement strand
GGCTGGGCGAAGGCGGCCGACGGCAAGTGGTACTACTTCGAAGGCTCCGGCGCCATGCGCTCCGGCGGCTGGATGAAGCAGGGATCTTCCTGGTACTACCTGTCCGGCTCCGGCGCGATGCAGACCGGCTGGCTGAGCAAGGGCGGCTCCTGGTACTGGCTCGACCCCGAGAGCGGGAGGATGGCCACCGGCTGGGCGAAGGCGGCCGACGGCAAGTGGTACTACTTCGAAGGCTCCGGCGCCATGCGCTCCGGCGGCTGGATGAAGCAGGGATCTTCCTGGTACTACCTGTCCGGCTCCGGCGCGATGCAGACCGGCTGGCTGAGCAAGGGCGGCTCCTGGTACTGGCTCGACCCCGAGAGCGGGAGGATGGCCACCGGCTGGGCGAAGGCGGCCGACGGCAAGTGGTACTACTTCGAAGGTTCCGGAGCCATGCGCTCCGGCGGCTGGATGAAGCAGGGTGGCACGTGGTACTACCTGAACGGATCGGGAGCCATGCACACCGGTTGGCTCGATTTGGACGGTAAGCGCTACTATCTTGGGGAGTCGGGAGCGATGGTCACGGGAAAGGCCACTATAGAAGGCGAGACCTACCGCTTCGATTCGTCGGGTGCGCTGCTGCCGTCCGACTCCATCATGGGCCCTTCGCTTGCGACGGTGGAGCAGATGGTGACGCTCTTCAACGCGCAGGGCGTTCCTTATCCTGTTGATAAGTACGCGTCGCGAGGGGCTGCCACCATCAAGGACTTTTGCCAGGTGCTGCTGGATCAGGCTCGATCCGAGGATGTCCGCGCCGAGGTGCTGTTCGCTCAGGCCATGGTGGAGACCGGATGGCTGCAGTTCGGCGGAGACGTGGACAGGAACGGCAAAGTGCAGTGCAATTTCGGAGGTCTGGGCGCAACGGGCAACGGCGTTGCTGGTGAAGAGTTCCCAGATGTGAAAACGGGCCTTCTGGCGCAAGCTCAGCACTTGAAAGGCTATGCTTCAACGGCACCGCTCAATCAGTCTTGTGTCGACACGCGATTCGGTCTTCTTGCCGGCAAGCGTGGCTCGGCACCCACGGTCGACAAGCTTTCCGGTACCTGGGCGGCTGACAAGACCTATGGCACGAAAGTCATGAACGTTGTAGACAAGCTTTTGGGTTATTGATTCGGCGGCGACGGGCATCTCCTGCAAAATTCGGCGCGCTCTCCGAGAACGGGGAGCGCGTTTTCTATGTGTTCATATTTTGTAGTAGAAAATTGTAAATGAACATACCGTTCAGATTCTTTAAAATGCAATAAAAAATGAACTTCGACGCACGATCGAGATCGTCTGAATCTGCCATGAAAGGATGCTCCGTTTTGATCACGAAGAACGAATTCGCGGTGCTCGCTGCGCTCGAACGCGAACCGGGGACGAGCCAGCGGGCGATCGCCGCTCGTAAGGCCATGTCGTTGGGTTCGGTGAACGCGGCCTACAAAGCGCTGGTCGACAAAGGGCTTGTCGTCGACGGCGCACTGTCCGACGCCGGGTTCGAGGCGCTCGCTCCTTTTAAGGTGGACAACGCTATCATCTTGGCAGCTGGCCTGTCGTCGCGGTTCGCCCCTATTTCCTACGAGAAGCCCAAAGGTCTGCTGCATGTTCGTGGAGAGATTCTGATCGAGCGTCAGATCCGCCAGCTTCAGGAGTCCGGCATCGACGACATCACTGTGGTGGCAGGGTACAAGAAGGAGTACTTCTTCTACCTTGAAGAGAAGCACGGCGTGTCCATCGTCGTGAACGAGGAATACGCCACGCGGAACAACCATTCCTCTCTCATGGTGGTGCGCGAGCGTCTGGGCAACACGTTCATATGCTCTTCCGACAACTACTTCGTCGAGAACCCCTTCGAGCCGTACGTGTGGAAGGCCTATTACGCTGCCCAATACCAAGAGGGCCCTACGAACGAATGGTGCATGCGTTTGGGTTCGGGCAACCGCATCGTTTCGGTCGATATCGGTGGCAGCGACTCTCTTATCATGCTCGGCCATGTTTACTTCGATAAAAACTTTTCTCGTGCCTTTTCCCGAATACTCGAGGAGGAGTACGATCTGCCGACGACGGCCGATAAGCTGTGGGAAGAGCTGTACGTCGACCATATCGCGGAGTTGGACATGGTTGCGCGCGAGTACCCCGTCGGAACGGTATTCGAGTTCGACACACTCGACGAGCTGCGCGAATTCGATCCGCGTTTCCTGGAAAACGTCGATTCCGAGGCTTTCGACAATATCGTTGCAGCGCTCGGGTGCGACAAAGACGATATTCGCGACGTGTATCCGCTGAAGCAGGGCCTCACCAATCTATCGTGCCATATCCGTGTGGGCGACTCCGAATACGTGTATCGCCATCCCGGCATCGGGACGGAGGGCATCATCGATCGCCGAGCCGAGGTGGTGGCTCAAGGCGTGGCGCGCGATCTGGGGCTTGATCGTACGTTCATCACCGAGGATCCCGAAAAAGGCTGGAAGCTGTCGCGCTTTATCCCCGATTGCCGCCAGCTCGATCCGCATGACCCTGAGCAGGTCAAGCGTGCAATGGAAATGGCTCGTCGCCTGCACGAATCCGGTGCGAAGGTGGAGCGCTCGTTCGATTTCTTCACCGAGGGCAAGCGTTACGAGCGTCTGCTGGAGCGCAAGTCCGGCCGCATTGAAGTGCCGGGTTATGCTGAGATGGCTGCACGGGCCGAGGAACTCAAGCGCTTCGTGGATGCAGACGATGCGCGCATCTGCCTGACCCATAACGACTTCTTCATGCTGAACTTCCTTATCGACGACCAGGACGACATGTCGCTCATCGATTGGGAGTATTCCGGCATGTCCGACTACGCAAGCGATTTCGGCACGTTCACGGTGTGCTGCCAGCTGAGCGAAGAGGAGGCATCGCGTGCCCTTGCGTATTATTTCGGGCGCGAGCCGTCTGCGGCGGAGCGCCGTCACAACTTCGCCTTCGTGGCGCTTGCGGGATGGTGCTGGTACGTGTGGTCGCTGCTCAAAGAGGCAGAAGGGGACATGGTTGGCGAGTGGCTGTACGTCTATTACCGTTACGCGAAGGATTATCTGGACAAGGTGCTGGACTGGTACCGTCAGGGAAGCGACTAAGGGGAGCGCCATGAAGGGTTTTGGAAGAATGAAGTTCGGTCTGACGAGCGGCTTGCTCTGGGGTCTTGACACGGTCGTCCTCGGAATCGGATTGTCGATGAGCCCTTTCATCGGCACTGCCGAGGCGATTGCGTTTGCAGCTATCGCGAGCGCCGCTTTGCATGACATCTTCTGCGCGATCTGGCTGTTGATCTACATGGGCGTGCGGGGTCGTCTGGGCGACACGTTAGCGGCGCTTAAAACGCGCAGCGGCAAGGCGGTCATTCTGGGGGCGCTTTTGGGCGGGCCTATCGGCATGACCGGCTACGTGATAGCCATCAACAATATCGGTGCCGGCTATACTGCCATCATCTCGTCGTTCTATCCTGCAGTTGGCGCCTTCCTCGCCTTCGTGTTCCTGAAGGAACGCATGGCGCCTAAGCAGTTCGTCGCATTGCTGGCGGCCCTTGCCGGTATCATCGTCATGGGCTATGTGTCTTCCGGCGAATCGGAGCTGGGCAATCCGATCCTCGGTTTGTTCGGTGCGCTGTTGTGCGTTTTGGGATGGGGGTCCGAAGCCGTCATCTGCGCTTGGGGTATGCGCGACGATGCCGTCGACAACGAGACGGCGCTTCAGATCCGCGAGACCACGTCGGCGCTCGTGTACGCGATCGCCGTATTGCCGCTATTCGGTGCCTGGGGTTTCACGGCCGCAGTTGTTCCCAGTCTCGCGACGGGCGTGGTAGGGCTGGCTGCTTTGGCTGGAACCGTGTCGTACCTGTTCTACTACAAGAGCATCTCGTCGCCTATCGGGGCGGCGAAGTCCATGGCTCTCAATATCAGCTATTCGGCCTGGGCCGTCCTGTTCGCGCTCGTGTTGCAGGGAACGATGCCGACGCCGATATCGATCGTCTGCTGCGTGGTCATCTTGGCGGGCACTGTATTGGCCGCAAGCGACTGGAACGAGCTGTTCGGCCGTGAGAAGGCGAAAGCGTAGGCGCCTCTGCCTCGATGCCTGCTAGCGCATCGAGGTCGAAAGTCCCTACTCTTCCAGGTTCGTCAGCGCTTCCAGCACGGCAACGTGGCTTTCGCGCAGGCCGGGCATGAGGGTGCGTGCGCTGTCGATATCGTTGGCGCGCAGTGCATCGGTGACTCGCGCGGCCAGGTCGTAAAGGCGCACGAACGACAAGTTGCCGGCGACGCCTTTGAGCGAATGGGCTTCGCGCTCGGCTGCGGCTGCGTCGCCGCTGGCCATCGCGGCTTCGAGCGCATCGACATGCGGGTCGTCCAGGTACTTCACGGCGATGCGGGCGAACAGGGACTCGTTGCCGCAGAATCGCTCCATCGCTTCGGCGTAATCGATGCCGTACCGTGCAAGCATTGCCGTCTGATCGTTCGTCATGGTCTCACTCTCCTGCGTGCTTTTTGTCGAGCGCCCCCATTGCGTGGCGCACGACCATGATAGAGGGTGAGGGACGTGCGCGTCGGGTCGGCAGGGGTCACGTTAGCCGAACGTTACTTCTCCGACCCGTCTTCCACGAACACGCCCTCCTGGTTGAATACGGCCGAGAACGTCTTGAAGAACACTTTAACGTCGAGCGGGAAGGACACGTTGCGCACGTAGTGCACGTCGAGCGCCAGACGGTCGTGCCAGGGCAGCGAGTTGCGTCCGTACACGGCGGCGTACCCGGTGATGCCGGGCTTCACGGTGAGTTTGAGGCCTTCCTCTCCCTCATAAAGCTCCGTTTCGCGGCGCAAGTCGGGGCGGGGCCCTACGACGCTCATGTCGCCTTTCAGTACGTTGAGGAACTGCGGCATCTCGTCGAGCGACGTCTTGCGCATGAAGGCACCAACCCGCGTCATGCGCGGGTCGTCGGCGCCGTTGTAGGTGGAGCCGTCCTCCATGATGAGGTCGGGCGCGTTCACCCGCATCGAGCGCAGCTTGTACATCTTGAAATCGCGCCCGTCTTTTCCGACGCGCGGCGCGTTGTAGAAGACGGGGCCCTTGTCCTCGAAGTGGATGAACGGTGCCAGCACCGCGATGATCAGCAGCACGAAGGGCAGCGCCACCAGCCCTACGACGATGTCGCACACGCGTTTTCCGAAACTCACGTACATCAGCGGACGCCTTCCGCCTCGAGTCCGTCCAGGGCGCGCTTGAACGATCCCGCCACGTAGTCCACGTCCTCGTCGGAGAGCAACGTGTGCAGCGGCAGCGTCACCTCGTTCTCGAACTGCGCAAGCGCGTTCGGGAAGTCGGCGATGGCGAAGCCGAGGTCGCGGTACGCGGTGAGAAGGGGCAGCGGCTTGTAGTGCACGTTCGTCGCCACGCCGTCGTTGGCCATCCGCTCGATGAGCGCGTTGCGGAACGCCGACGATTTGCCCGTGAGGCGCACGAGCATGAGATGCCCGCTCGACTCGAAGTCTTCGCCGTAATGCCTCAGCAGCTCGACATCGCATTCGCCCAGGTTGCGCTCGTAGCGCTCGACGATGGCGCGCCGACGGGCGAGCGAGGCGGGGTAGCGGCGCAGCTGCGCGAGGCCGAGGGCCGCCTGAATGTCGGTCATGTTGCACTTCCACCCGGGGAAGGCGATGTCGTACTCCCAGGCGCCCGCGCGGTTCTTCGCCAGCGCGTCCTTCGTCTGGCCGTGCAGCGACTGCAACATGAACCGGCGGTACAGCTCGTCGGAATCGAACGCGCCCGCGCGCCATGCAAGCGCGCCTCCTTCGGCCGTCGTCAGGTTTTTCACGGCGTGAAACGAGAAGGCGGTGAAGTCGGCCACCGACCCGGAGGGACGTCCCTGATATGTCGCGCCGAACGAGTGGGCGGCGTCGGCTAAGACGATGACGCGATCGAACGCGCTCTGCAGCTCCGTCGCGGGCTTCCAGCGGTCGCTCGCCGAATCGAGTGCGGCGAACAGACGGTCGTAGTCGACCATGCGTCCTGCGATGTCCACGGGGATGACGGCGCGCGTGCGCTCGGTGACGAGATCGGGCAGGGCGTCGTAATCCATCTCGTAGGAGCCGGGCGCCACGTCGCAGAGCACCGGAGTCGCACCCACATGGCAGATGACCGAGCAAGAGGCCGTGTACGTGTAGGCGCTCGTGATCACCTCGTCGCCCGGGCCGATGCCGAAAGCGCGCAGGGCGCATTCGAGCGCTGCGGTGGCCGACGCGAACGTGGCCGAGCGCTCGGCCTGTGCGAAGAGGGCGATCTCGCGCTCGAACTCCTTCGTCTTCGGGCCGGTGGTTATCCAGCCGCTTCTCAGCGCGTCGGCCACCTCGTCGAGCTCCGCCTGCGTGATGTCGGGCGGTGAGAACGAAATGCGTTTCTGCTCAGTCACGATTGCTCCTTGGTACCCTGTAAACGGCGTGCGACCTGCGTGATCGCACGCAATCGGCGTATGCAAGCTCCCTATTTTGACGCGCTCCGCCCGCTTTGGCGAGTCGTTCGACAGAAATCACAGCAACGTGCGCAGCAAATCCACGATCTCGCGGTACGCGCGGGGTTGGTCGAACTCCTTTTCGGCGACGGCACGCGCCTTCGAGCCCATGATCTTGCGCAGCGACGCGTGACCTGCGAGCTTCGCGATGGCGTCGGCCAGCGCCTGCGCGTCTTCCGCTTCGACGTTCGCTCCGAAGCCGTCGGCGGTCACCTTCGCGCGGAACTCGGGGCTCGAGCCTGTGTTGATCATGGGATTCCCGCTGGCCAGGTAGTCGCCGATTTTCGTGACGATGCTCTGCGCCGCCGATTTGACGAGCGAGTTCACCGTGATGTCCGATGCGCACAAGTACGCCGCCATCAGCTCGTAGGCCGTGTAGCCCAGAAAATCCACGGGGGCGTTCAGCTGCACGGCCAGCGCTTCGAGCTTCTCGCGATCGGGACCATCGCCCAGCACCTTCACGCGCACGGGGGGTAGCGCAGGCGGCAGTTCGTCGTCCTTCGATGCGGCGCGCACGAGGCGCCCGCGCTCGAGCAGCGCGGCGGCTTCGACGAGGGTCGCCACGTCATAGCTGGCGCCGAGCGTTCCGGCGTAGACGACCCACAGCTCGCCTTCCGGTTTGCGTACTGCGGGCGCGTTGATTCGGGCGCCCTCGTCGAACGCCGCCAAGTCGTTGCCCACGTACACGGTTGCCTTCGGGTAGGGCTTCGCGCGATCCTTCGCCGGACGCGCTGCGTATTCGTCAGAGGTTCCGACGGCAGCTGACAGCAGCTGATAGACGCGCTTAGCATCGCGCGAGAAGGGGTAGAAGGCCACGTCGCTGACCACGGGCACGTCCACCACCATGCGCATGGCCTCGGGCCATAGGTCGTTGATGTCGGCGACGAAGGGGATGCCCTGCTTGTCGGCCTCTTCGGCGCATACGCGCGCGACGTCGTTCGGCGGAATCTCCGCGTAGACGAGGTCGTAGGTGCCCGCCGTGCGCTCGAAATGCTCGCGCAAATTCTTCGCCGCCACGCGATGGCTGCGAATGCGCGTGAGATCGAGGTTCTTCGTGTAGCCGGGCTCGTCGATGAACACTACGTTGTAGGGAAGGTTTCGGTAGCATGCTTTCGACGTGTCGCGATGCGCCTTGTCCCAATGCTGGAACGATGACGTGATGAGGTCGACTTCGAAGCCCTCGCGCGCGAGCAGCTCCGACAGGAAGCGAAAGCGCGTGTAGCCGCGCGTCTCGTCGCCCAGCTTCACTCCCATCGTGACGACGGCGAGGCGCTTGGGCTTGCGGGTTTGGTATCGATTGATTTCCATAGCAAGCCAGTATACCAACTTATAGAGCCTTCATGCCCGACGGCCCGCGCGAAAACAGGCGCGAGCCGTCGGGACCGCGACAGCTTCCTTCCGTTGCTACCCTTCCTCGTCCTTCTTCGCCACGAGGACGGGGATCTCGGCGGAGCGCAGGACGCCGTAGCTGACGCTGCCCAGCATGCCGCGCAGCACGCCGAGGCCGCGCGAGCCCATGACGATGAGGTCGCAGCCGTGCTCCTTCGCGAAGTCGTTGATGCCGTCGACGGGCGACGGCGCGTTGACGGCGGCGATGTCCACGTCGTTGAGCATGCCGTCGAGCAGCCCTCCGATGGCCTGCTTCATGTCGTCCTTCTCGCGGTCGAGCGCCGCCTCGACGAGCTTCTTGTACAGGTCGGGCTGGATGACCAGCGGCGGCGCGCTCTCGTACGGGTTCGCGTCGAGACCTAGCGCAGGCGGGATGTCGGAGACGAACACGACCCCGATGACGTGCAGCTTGATGGCGGGATCCTCCTCCGCCAGGCCCTTGGCCAGGGTCAATGCATGCAATGCGTGGTCGGATTTGTCGAACGGCACGAGGATGTTGGTGAACTTCATGGTATACCTCCTGATCGTCGCTGATCGGATGGATAAAGTATAGCACGCGGCGCGCAGCGCGGCGAAGCGGCAAGGTTCTGGCGACGGACCGTCACCATCGTCCCTCTCGCGAAACGCAACCGAAACACCGGCGAGTATAATGGTGGTTCGAGAGAGAAAGGATCGTCCGATGACCGTGACCCCCGAGCAAGACTTCGTCCTGAAAACCATCAAGAGCCGCGACGTCCATTTCGTGCGCTTCTGGTTCACCGACGTGCTGGGGCGCATGAAGTCGTTCGCGGTCATCCCGAGCGAGCTGGAGGACGCCTTCGCCGACGGCATGGGCTTCGACGGCAGCTGCATCGAGGGCTTCTGCCGCACGCAGGAGTCCGACATGCTGGCGTTCCCCGATGCCTCCACGTTCCAGGTGCTGCCCTGGCGGCCGGAGTCCAACGCGGTGGCGCGCATGTTCTGCGGCCTGCGCACGCCCGACGGCACGCCGTTCGAGGGCGACCCGCGTCAGGTGCTGGCCCGCACGGTGGAGAAGGCGCAGGAGATGGGGTATGCGTTCAACGTCGGCCCCGAGCTGGAGTTCTACTACTTCAAGGACGCTGAGGGCACCGAGGTGCTCGACCGCGGCGGCTACTTCGACCTGACCAGCCTCGACTACGCTTCCGACCTGCGGCGCGACACCGTGCTCACGCTGGAGAAGATGGGCATCCCCGTGGAATACTCGCATCATGAGAACGGCCCGTCGCAGCATGAGATCGACCTGCGCTTCACCGACGCGCTGTCCATGGCCGACGCGGTGATGACGTACAAGCTGGTCGTCAAGGAGATCGCCATGAAGCACGGTGTGTACGCGTCGTTCATGCCCAAACCCATGGCGGGCGAGCCGGGCAGCGGCATGCACGTGCACCAGAGCCTTTACGACCTCGACGGCAACAACGCCTTCTACGATCCGGACGATCCCCAGGGCTACCGTCTGTCGAAAGTGGCCAAACGCTACCTGGCGGGCCTGCTCAAGTACGCGCCCGAGTTCTGCGCCATCACGAACCAGCACGTGAACTCGTACAAGCGCCTCATCGCCGGCGGCGAGGCGCCTATCTACCTGTCGTGGGCTCGCTCGAACCGCTCCACGCTCGTGCGCGTGCCGGGCTACCGACCTGCGAGCGAGGGCGCGTGCCGCCTCGAGCTGCGCAGCCCCGACCCCAGCGCGAACCCCTACCTTGCCTTCGCCGTCATGCTGGCGGCGGGCCTCGCGGGCATCGAAGAGGAGCTGGAGCTGCAGGAGCCCAACGAGGACCAGGATCTGTTCATGCTGTCGCGCCAGGATCTGCGCCAGCAGGGCATCGCCACGCTTCCCGAGAGCCTGGGCGAGGCGGTGGAGCTGTTCGCGGAATCCGAGCTGATGCGCGCCACGCTGGGCGATCACATCCATTCGTACCTTGTGGCCGCGAAACGCGCCGAGTGGAACGACTACCAGGGGTACGTGTCGCAATGGGAGCGCGACCGCTATCTCGCGGTGCTGTGACGTGCGAAAGGAGGGGGCATGCAGCGCAAGCAGGTGATATTCGTCGCCGACAGCCTCGACAACGCGCATAAGTTCCAGCAGGTGCTGTCGAGCCTGGACGTGGACGTGGCAGCGGGATCCTCCGCCCAGTTCAAGAAGCTGCTCGGGCGCCATCCCGCATGCGATCTCGTCGTATACGAGGCGCGTGGCGGCGCCTCGGAGGACGTGGCCGGCATCGAGGCGCTGCTGCTCGAGGACGGAACGGCATCGCTCCTGGTCATCGTGGGGGAGGGCCAGCTCGCGCGCTTTCGTCTGCCGGTGCAGGTGAAGAGCGACTTCGTGATGCGAAACGCCTCGCCCGAGGAGTGCGCGGCGCGCATCCGCCAGCTGCTGTGGCCCGGCAACGAGGCCGCCACGTCCGACTGCCTCGTCGTGGAGAACATGACGGTGAACCTGGCAACCTACCAGGTCACCGTGGCCGGCGAGCCGCTCGACCTCACCTACCTCGAGTACGCGCTGCTGGCCTTCCTCGTCACGCACCCCTCGCGCACGTACTCGCGCGACGCGCTGCTGCGCCGCGTGTGGGGCTTCGACTACTACGGCGGCTCGCGCACGGTGGACGTCCACGTCCGCCGTATCCGTGCGAAGCTGGGCCCCGAACTGGCTCAGCACCTGGAAACCGTCCGCGGCGTCGGCTACCTCTGGAGCGCATAGGTCGAGCAGTCCGCCACCCGCCCAAACCTCCCAACAAGAACCTCCTCCACCAAGGTAGCATGAGAGCGTTGCCGCCTCGCAGGTCGTCCCCGCCAGGCGCAGCCGCCGCGCGTACGATGCTTTCGAGGAGATGCCGGCAGCTCAGGGGCTTCGCGCGGTGCCCACCAAGCGAGTTCCGCACGAGCCAAACAGCCCAGTGGGCTGTTTGCGCGAGCAGGACTGTCGAGCGACTGGGCATTGTGCGAAGCCCCGGAGCGGACAACGTCACATGCGCTATACTAATCCCCCGAAAACACCACCCGACGGAGGACAGCCCATGCCGAAGAAGATCGCCGTCATCGACGGCAACTCGCTTATGCACCGCGCCTACCATGCCGTGCCCCAAACCATGAACGCCCCCGACGGGCGCCCCACCAACGCCGTGTTCGGCTTCATCGCCATGCTTCTCAAGTTCATCGACATCGCAAGCCCCGACGCTCTCATCTGCGCGTTCGATGCGGGCCGCCCCGCGTTTCGCATGGAAGCGCTCGAGCAGTACAAGTCCCAGCGCCCTCCCATGGACGACGACCTCAAGGTGCAGTTCCCCATCATCGAGGAGCTGTTGGAGGCCATGAACGTGCCCGTGGTTCGCATCAAAGGCTGGGAGGGCGACGACGTGCTGGGCACCATCGCCGCGCGCGACGAGGAGCTGGGCTACGAGACGCTGCTGGTGACGGGCGACAAGGACGCCTACCAGCTGGCCACCGACATGACGCGCATCGTCACCACGAAGAAGGGCATCACCGACGTGGCCATCTACGGCCCGGCCGAGGTGCTCGAGCGTTACGGCGTGCGCCCCGACCAGTTCATCGACTTCCTCGGCCTCAAGGGCGACTCGTCCGACAACATCCCCGGCGTGCCCGGCATCGGCGACAAGACCGCGGCGAAGCTGCTGCAGACCTACGGCAGCCTGGAGGGCATCTACGAGCATGTGGACGACCTCAAGGGCAAGCAGAAAGAGAAGATCGTCGACAACAAGGACATGGCATTCTTGAGCCGCGACGTGGCCACCATCGTGCGCGACCTCGACTTCCCGCTCGACCTCGAAGCATGCTCGTTCCCCTCGTTCGATTCGGAAAAGGTGACCGAAGCGTTCAAGGGCGTGCAGTTCAACGCGCACCTCGGCCGCGTGCTCAAGCTCGTGGGCAAGGAGCTGGAGAAGAAGGCGGCTCCGCTTGCGGTGGAGCCGGTGGTCTCGGGGTCAGAGGCGCACGCACTCGTGGACGCGGCCGTCGCGCGCGGCGAGACGGTGGGCGTGGCGTTCATCGAGCCCGAGCAGGTGTCGCTGTTCAACGCGGGGCTCCATTGCGCGGTGAACACGAGCGAGGGCACGGCGCTGTTCGAGGACGACGAGGGCCGCGAGGCGTTCGCGCGCATCGTGCGCGCCGGCTCGTTCGCCGCCCTCGACGTCAAGCGCGAGGTACATCGCGTCTATCCCGCCGACACGGCCAAGATCGCGCTTGTGGAGGATGCCGAGCTCATGAGCATGCGCGCGTTCGACCTGGGACTGGCGGGCTACGTGCTGAACTCGTCGGTGTCCGAGTACTCCTACGACGCGCTGCTCGACGCCTACTGCGGCGGCGTGCTGCCCGAGGCCAAGGACGAGGCCGGCAGTGCGGCCGCGCAAGCCGCGGCGGCCCGCATGCTGGTGAAGCCGCTCACCGACGCGCTCGGGCGCGACGAGAGCAAGCGCGCCTACTTCGACATCGATCTGCCGCTCGTGGCGGTGCTCGCCATCGTCGAGCGAACGGGCGCCGCGGTGGATTGCGACCGTCTGGCCGAGCTGGGAGCGACGACGCAGGCCGAGCTCGATGAGCTGCGCGCGCGCATCATCGAGATCGCGGGGGAGGAGTTCAACCTCGACAGTCCCAAGCAGCTCGGGCACATCCTATTCGAGGTGCTGGGCCTGCGCACGCTCAAGAAGAACCAGCGCGGCTACTCCACCGACGCCGCCGTGCTCAAGGAGCTGTCGAACGACCACGAGATGCCGGCGCTCGTCCTGCGCTACCGCGAGCTCGCGAAGATCAAGTCCACCTACATCGACGCCCTGCCGCGCATGCGCGCCGACGACGGGCGCGTGCACACGTGCTTCAACGAGACCGTGACCACGACGGGCCGCCTCTCGTCGTCGGAGCCGAACCTGCAGAACATCCCCGTGCGCACCGAGTTCGGCCGCCAGATCCGCGAGTGCTTCGTGCCGCTGGAGAAGGGCCACAAGTTCCTGTCGGCCGACTATTCGCAGATCGAGCTGCGCCTGCTCGCTCACCTGTCGAACGACGAGCACCTCGTGGCCGCGTTCTGCTCCGGCGCCGACTTCCACGCCGCCACGGCCAGCCGCGTGTTCGGCCTGCCCGTGGAGGACGTGACGCCCGAGCTGCGCAGCCGCGCGAAGGCCGTGAACTTCGGCATCGTGTACGGCCAGCAGGCGTTCGGCCTGTCGCAGAGCCTGGGCATCCCGTTCGGCGAGGCCAAGGAGATGATCGAGCGCTACTTCGAGGCCTACCCCGGCGTGCGCGCCTACCTCGACCGCACCATCGCCGAAGCGAAGGAGAAGGGCTATGCCGAGACGATGTTCGGCCGCAAGCGCCATATCCCCGAGCTCAAGGCCGCGAACGCCACGCAGCGCGGCTTCGGCGAGCGCACGGCCATGAACCACCCCATGCAGGGCAGCGCGGCCGACATCATCAAGCTGGCCATGACCGAGGTGCAGCGCCGCATCATGGAGCGCGGCTTCGAGGCGAAGCTGCTGTTGCAGGTGCACGACGAGCTGGACTTCAGCGTGCCGGAAGGCGAGATCGAGGAGCTGTCGGCCATCGTGAAAGACGTGATGGAGCACATCGTGGATCTGCGCGTGCCTCTCGACGTCGACGTCTCCTATGCCGATAACTGGGCGGAAGCGCACTGAGGTTACGTCGACTCGGCGGCCGACGCTCAGAAGCCGCATCATTGGTCGCTGATTTTGCTGGACTTGTGATGTGTAAAAAAATCACACCACGCCGCCGCGTGTGGCTAGAGTATCTGCTATCATATAAACGTTGTGCTCTGTGGAGGCACAGCGTAGGAAGAGTGCGATGATACGCGTGGATCGTGCATAAGATCACATTGACTTGCTACGGTCACGCTGGTAAGCTATCGCCTTGCGTTTATTCATATCAAGGAGACACTCATGTACGCAATTGTAAAAACGGGCGGCAAGCAGTACAAGGTCGCACCCGGCGACAAGCTGAACATCGAGAAGCTTGACGCCGCCGTGGGCGACAAGGTCGAGCTGGAAGCCATCTGCGTCGTCGACGGCGCCAAGGTGGAAGCCGACCCCGCGAAAGCGGCCGCAACGAAGGTCACCGCCATCATCCTCGAGCAGTTCAAGGGTGAGAAGCAGCTGGTCTTCAAGTTCAAGAAGCGCAAGAACTACAAGAAGCTGCGCGGCCATCGCCAGCAGCTCACGCGCGTCCAGATCGAGTCCGTCGGCTCGGCCAAGGCTGAGAAGCCGGCCGTCAAGAAGGCTGCGAAGAAGGACGATGCCGAGAAGAAGCCGGCTCCTGCTAAGGCCGCCGACAAGCCCGCGTCCGAAGACGCCGAGTAAGCATAAGGAGGGAATACCATGGCACACAAGAAAGGTCTCGGTTCCAGCCGTAACGGCCGCGATTCCCGCGCACAGCGTCTCGGCGTGAAGATGTTCGCCGGCCAGGCTGTGAAGACGGGCAACGTCATCGTCCGCCAGCGCGGCACGCACATCCATCCGGGCGAGAACGTCGGTCGCGGCAAGGACGACACCCTGTTCGCCCTGTGCGACGGCAAGCTGGAGTTCACGAAGGGCGCCAAGCACAAGGTGCACGTGCGTCGCGAGGCGTAAGGTTCCGCCTGCCCACGACTGCGTGACGTTATCTGTTTTCGCATGCCCCCTGCTCGTCAGGGGGCATTTTTCATATACAATCCGAGTTGTCGTGTTCAAGCGAGCAACCCGTTGCGCCCCTCGAGGCGCGGATCGAAATAGAGGTACCACCCGTGTTCATCGATAAAGTACGCATCCATGTCAAAGGCGGCAACGGCGGTGCCGGCTGCATGTCATTTCGCCGCGAGGCTCATGTGCCGAAGGGCGGTCCGGACGGCGGCGATGGCGGTCACGGCGGCAACGTTGTGGTCGAGGCCGATGCCAGCCTGTCCTCGCTCATCGAATACCGCTTCAAACACCATTTCAAAGCCGAGCGCGGCACGCACGGCAAGGGCTCGCGCATGCACGGAGCCACCGGCGAGGACCTTGTGCTCAAGGTGCCGATGGGCACGGTCGTCCACGAGTATTTCGAAGAATCGAAGGAAGTGGGCGAGCTCATCGCCGACCTCACGCACGACGGCGAACGCGTCACCGTGGCCGAGGGCGGCATGGGCGGCCGCGGCAACATCCACTTCGTGACGCCGACCCGACGCGCGCCCGCGTTCGCCGAGCTGGGCGAGCCGTCGCAGGAGCGCTGGATCGAGCTGGAGATGAAGCTCATGGCCGACGCGGCCCTCGTGGGCATGCCGTCGGCGGGCAAGTCGTCGCTCATCGCTAAGATGAGCGCGGCGCGGCCGAAGATCGCCGACTACCCGTTCACCACGCTCGTGCCGAACCTCGGCGTGGCGCGTTCGGGGGACTACAGCTTCGTCGTGGCCGACATCCCCGGCCTCATCGAGGGCGCGCACGAAGGGCGCGGTCTGGGACACGAGTTCCTGCGCCACATCGAGCGCACGGCGCTCATCGTGCACGTGGTGGACCTGACGGGCGACTACGAGGGACGCGATCCGCTGGAGGATTACGATATCATCAACCGCGAGCTGGCGCTGTACGCCGACGAGCTGGCGGCGCGCCCGCGCATCGTGGTGGCGAACAAGATCGACGTGCCCGGCGCGGAGGAGGTTGCCGACCGGCTGGCCGAGCGCGTGCGCGAGGACTCGATCGCGGCAGCGGGCGGCGACGAGTTCGCCCCGAGCCCCGTCGATCCGAAGCTCTACCGCATCAGCGCGCTCACGGGCGAGGGCGTCGACGGCCTCAAGGCCGCCATCGCGACCAAGGTGCACGAGCTGCGCGAGGAGCTGCGCGCGCTTTCGGAGGCCGACGTGCAGTACGAGCACGTGTGGGAGCACAAGCGCGAGGAACGCGACAAGCAGTTCAAGGTCGTGCCGCTCGGCGGCGGGGTGTTCCGCGTCGAGGGCCCGCAGGTGGAGCGCATGGTGGTGCAGACCGACTGGGAGAACGAAGAAGCCATCGCGTTTTTGCAGCACCGCCTCAAGCGCCTCGGCGTGGAGAAGGCGCTTGAGAAGGCGGGCGCCGTGGACGGCGACGAGATCCGCATTGTCGGCCGAGCGTTCGAATTCGAGTCGGTTCGCACGGCGGAGGATCTGTTCAAGGAGCTCGACCTGTGATGAAGCCGGCTGGATGCGCGCATGCCGCCGATCATGGCAAGCGCCTCGTGATAAAAATCGGGTCGTCCACGCTCACCACGTCGGAGAGCAAGATCGACTACGCCTACCTCGCGGAGGTGACCGACCAGGTCGCGCGCGTGCGCGCCGCCGGTTGGCGCCCCATCGTCGTCACCTCGGCCGCTATCGCCTGCGGCCTCGAGCGCTTAAGCATCGAGAAGCGCCCGCACGACATGCCCAGCCTGCAGGCGGCCGCCTCGGTGGGGCAGAGCGCGCTTTCCACGGCGTACGCCGAGGCGTTCGCGCGCCACGGCATCGTGACGTCCACGGTGCTGCTGACGCGCCGCGACACGGCCGACCGCCGGGCGTACCTGCACGCGCGCGACACGTTCGACCGCCTGCTGGAGCTGGGGGTGGTGCCCATCGTGAACGAGAACGACACCATCTCGGTCGAGCAGATCCGCTTCGGCGACAACGATACGCTGGCAGCGCTCGTGGCATGCCTCGTGGAAGCCGACCTCATGGTCATCCTCTCGGACATCGAGGGGCTCTACGATGCCAACCCGCATCACCATCCCGACGCGAACCTCATCGGCCGCGTTGAGGCCATTGGCCCCGAGATCATGGCCGTGGCGGGCGAAGCCGGCACCACGGTGGGCTCGGGCGGCATGATCACGAAGATCAAGGCCGCGCGCGTGCTCATGGTGGCCGGCATCCCGCTCGTGGTGTGCGACGGTCATCGTGCGGAGGCCATCGTGGACGCGGCGGCGGGCGAGGACGTGGGCACACTGTTCGTGGCTGCGAAGAAGCCGCACGAGATCACGCCCAAGAAGCTGTGGATCGCGCTCGGCGATGCCGCGCGCGGCGCGCTCGCTGTGGACGACGGCGCGAAGGCGGCGCTCATCGAGCGCGGCAGCTCGCTTCTGTCGGTGGGCGTGCGCTCGGTGGAAGGGCGCTTCGAGGCGAACGACATCGTCGACATCAAGGATGCGACGGGGCATCTGTTCGCGCGCGGCAAGGTGGCGTTCGCTAGCGACGAGGCGGCGTTGGCCATCGGGCGCACCCGCGCGGAGCTGCAGGCGAACCGCCTGCTGGCAAGCTTGGCCGACAAGCCGCTCGTCCATCGCGACGAGTTGGTCGTCTTCGAATAGGGGGGAACCATGGAACGGGAAACGGTGCGGGACCAGGTGCGGCGCATCGCCGAGGAGGCGCGCGCGGCGAGCGGGGCGCTCGCGCAGACGAGCGCAGACGAGCGCAACGGCGCGCTGGCCTCCATGGCGGCGGCGTTGCGCTCGCATGCGGCCGCCATCGTCGAGGCGAACGGCTGCGACATGGACGCGGCGCGCAAGGCCGGCACGAAAGAAGGCCTCCTCGACCGCCTCATGCTCGACGAGGACCGCGTCGAAGCCATGGCGGCCGCGCTCGAGGACCTCGTCGCTCTTCCCGACCCGTTGGGGGCGGTGCAGCAAAAGCGCACGTTGGAAAGCGGCATCGAGCTTCAGCGCGTGAGCGTGCCTCTGGGGGTGGTGGCCGTCGTGTACGAGGCGCGCCCGAACGTGACGGCCGATGCGGCCGGCATCTGCCTGAAGTCGGGCAACGCGGCGGTGCTGCGCGGCGGCAGCATGGCGGCGGCCTCGAACGAGGTGATCGCACGCGTGCTGCACGAGGCGGCGGTGGAGGCGGGCATGCCCCGCGGCTGCATCGGCGCCGTCACATTGGCCGACCGCGCGGCGGCCGACGAGCTCATGCAGCTGCACGGCGTGGTGGACGTGCTCATACCGCGCGGCGGAGCGGGCCTCATCCGCCACTGCGTGGAGACGTCGAAGGTGCCGGTCATCGAGACGGGCACGGGCAACTGCCACGTGTACGTGCACGAGAGCGCCGACTACGATAAGGCGCGCGCCATCATCGTGAACGCGAAATGCCGCCGCCTCGGCGTGTGCAACGCCGCCGAGACGCTGCTCGTGGACGAGGCCGCCGCCGAGGGCTTCCTGCCCGCGGCGCTCGCCGAGCTGGCCGCGCGCGGCGTGACGCTGCACGCCGACGAGCGCGCGGCCGCCGTTGCCGCGGCCGGCGGCACGCCCACGGTGCCCGCCGGGGAAGCCGACTGGGAGACCGAGTACCTTGCGGCCGACCTGGCCGTGCGCGTGGTCGGCGGCGTCGACGAGGCCATCGGCCACGTGAACCGCTACGGCACCAAGCATTCCGAGGCGATCGTCGCCGAGGACGAGGCCGCTGTCGAGGCGTTCCTCGCGCGCGTCGACGCGGCCGCCGTGTACGCGAACGCGTCGACGGCGTTCACCGACGGAGCCGAGTTCGGTCTGGGCGCCGAGATCGGCATCTCGACGCAGAAGCTGCATGCGCGCGGCCCGTTCGCGCTCGATGCGCTCACCTCGTACAAGTACGTGCTGCGCGGATCCGGGCAGGTGCGCGCGTAGTGGGACGCATCTGCGATCATTTCGACGACCTGGGACGGGACGGCGGACGCGCGCGCCTCGGCATCATGGGCGGCACGTTCGACCCCATCCATATCGGGCACCTCGCGTGCGCCGAGCAAGCGCGCGAGGCCTACGACCTCGACGGCGTGGTGTTCGTGCCCGCCGGCAACCCCGTGTTCAAGAAGGACCGCCCCGTCACGCCGGCTGCCGAGCGTCTGGAGATGTGCCGCATCGCCACGCGCAGCAACCCGGCGTTCGACGTGAGCGCCATCGAGATCGAGCGCGGCGGCGACACCTACACCGTGGACACGCTACGCCAGCTGCGCGCGCATTACCCCGATAACGTGGAGCTGCGCTTCATTACGGGCGCCGATGCCGTGTACCATATCGTGCAGTGGCGCGAGAGCGCGGCCATCGCCGACCTCGCCCGCCTCATCGCGGTCACGCGCCCCGGCTACGCGCTGTCGGAGGAGCGGCGGGCGTTCATCGCCGAGCACGGCAACTTCGCCATCGACTACCTCGAGGTGACGGCGCTGGCCATCTCGTCCAGCGACCTGCGCCGACGCGTAGCGGCGGGGAAGTCGATCCGTTATTTGACGATGCAGGGCGTGCTCGACTATATTCAAGAGCGAGGCCTGTACCGAGCCGATCCCCATCACGAAGGAGGCGTGCGATGAGCGAGGACGTGCTTTCGGATGCGTTCTTCGATGCGCGCGAGCGCGATCTGAAGAAACGGTTGAAGCCCAAGCGGTTCGAGCATGCGCGAGGCGTGTCGAAGACGGCCGCGTCGTTGGCCGAGACGTACGGCGTCGACGTGCGCAAGGCGCGCTTGGCCGGCCTGCTGCACGATTGGGACAAGGAGTACGGCGACGACGAGATCCGCGAGCGCGCTCGCGCGCTGGGCGTGGACGTGGACCCGTACGTGCTGGACACGATGCCGCGTCTGCTGCACGGCCCCACGGCCGCGGCCGAGCTCGTGCGCGCGTACCCCGACCTGTCCGCCGACGTGGTCCAGGCCATCGCTCGGCACACGGCCGCGGCGGTGGGCATGAGCGATCTGGACATGATCATATACATCGCCGACGCCATCGAGCCCAGCCGCGACTTCGACGGCCTCGACGAGCTGCGCGCCGCCATCGGCGCGGTGCCGCTCGAAGAGCTCTTCATGATGACGTTCAACCATATCCTGCTGACGCTCGTGGAGCGCCGGCGACGCCTGCACCCGGCAACCGTCGAGGTGTGGAACCATTACGTGGCCCGATCGCGCGACGCGAAGGCCGAGAAAGGAACAGCGTGAGCACAACGACGACCGAGAAGACTTCGAGGGAATGCGCCCTCATCGCGGCCTGCGCGGCCGACGAGAAGAAGGCCACCGACATCATGGTGCAGGAGGTGCGCGACCTCATCGGCGTGACGGACTACTTCGTCATCGCCACGGCCTCCAACAACCGTCAGGTGGAGGCCATCATCGACGAGATCGAGGATGCGGTGCGCACGAAGGCGCAGATGAAGCCCCTGCATCGCGAGGGCACGCAGGACGGCACGTGGTCGCTTCTGGACTACGGCAGCTTCGTCGTGCACGTGTTCCAGCCCGAGACGCGCGAGTACTACCGCCTCGAGGCGCTGTGGAACGACGCGCCCGTCATCGACCTCGCCGCCGAAGCGGGCCTTACCGACATCGAGTACTCCGACCGCATCGCCAAGATGCTGGGCAAGGAGTAGCTTTCGCGCATCGCCGCTTTGATGCGTCCTGCGCCGCCGCCTTCCGCGGCGGCGTTTTTTTGTTTCGTCAACCTTCCGCTTGCTCGGCGCGCAAGGCTTTCGGCAGCGGGACGGCGGCGCCGAGGGCCGCGGCGGCCAGCATGACGACGATGCCCTTCACGGGGAAGCAGAGGAACAGCAGCAGCACGGTCATGAGCGGCTGGCGCATGACGCCTCCCACGAGCGCGGCCGTGCTTGCGCACAGGCAGAACACGGGGTCGGCGCCGGTGAGCATGGCCATGCCGTAGCCGATGGAGATGCCGGCGAAGATGACGGGGAAGAAGTGGCCGCCGCGCCAGCCGAAGCGGATGCACAAAGGCGTGACGAGCACCTTGCCGAAGCCCGTGGCCAAAAGCGCGAACGCCGTCATGGTGCCCCAGACCTCTCCCAGCTGCTCGGCCTGCGTCTCGCCGGCGAACATCGTGAACGGCAAGGCGATGCCCATGAGCGCCAGCACGAGCCCGGCGATGAGCGCCTTTGCCACGGGACGCTCTCCCATGCGTTCGGACAGGCGCTCGAACAGGCCGTCGAACGCACAGAACAGCCAACCGCCTGCCGCGCCCACCAGCGCGAGCGGCACGAGCCACAGAAGCTCGGTCGCTCCCACGTGGATGTCGGTGAAACGAGGCAGCGACAGCCCGCCGCCGAACAGCGCGCCCAGTCCGAGGAAAGCCGCCAGCGCACCAGCGATGGCGCACAGGTACACGACGATCTTCGACGACTTCGGCAGCGTGATGGCTGCCTGCGCGCCCTTCGCCTCGTCGCCGTCGTCGTACAGCGGCGCGGCGAACCCGAAGAGGGGCGCGGTGAAGATGGCCGACAGCGCCGCCATGGTGCCGACCGACGTGAGCTGCTGGAAGTCCGAGCCGAAGCGCTTCATGCGATCGCCCACCCACGTGCAGATGCCCGCGACCGCCCCGGTGAGGCCCGCCTCGGGGCCTACCGACCCGCCGAAGAACAGGGGCAGCAGCGCGGAAACGGACATGACGCCCAGCTTGTCGTAGTCGTAGCGGCCGTCGCGCTTCACCTTCGCCATCACCTGGTTCAAGTCTTCGGGATACGATCCGAACTTCTTGGCGAACAGCCCGATGACCAGGCCGCCCACCAGGCAGGCGGCCAAGGGGAAGTACGGGCCGAAATGCGCGGGCAGCCGGTCCCAGATGAACGTGATGCCCAGGTTCATGGCGAACAAGAGCAGCCACACGAACGCGCCGGCGATGGCGCCGGTCACGATCACCGAAGCGACGAACAGCGTTCGGTTGGCAAGCTGAGCCCCTTTCATGTCGCCCTCTTCCTAACAGGAGACGAGGTCGCGGGCGGCGGGCAACCCGTAGGCGCCCTCGGCCTGCTCGACCGCACGCACGACGGCTCCCTGCATGGCCTCGGTGGCAAGGATGGCGAACGTATCGTAGTCGGCTTCCACCTCGCCGGATGCGAACGTGAACACGGTGTCGCCGTCGCCGGAAGTGTGCACGGGCTTGATGGCGCGCGCGTAGGCGTCGTGGACGGTCGAAGAAGCCTTCGTCGCCTGCGCCTTCGTCAGACGCGCGTTCGTCAGCACGACGCCGATGGTGGTGTTGGCGCACGGACCTGCGGCGGGGTCGGCTTCCTGCTCCGCATGCGCGGCCGCCTGCTGCGCGAGGACGCCGAACGCCTCGAGGGGATCCATGACGCGCCCTTCTCCGTCGCGGCAGCCGGCGATCCAGGCACCGTCCGCGCTGCGCACGTTGCCGAGCGCGTTCACCGCCACGACGGCGCACGCCGTGAGCTCGCCCAGGCGCAATCCGCAGATTCCGAGCCCGGCTTTCATGGCGCGCTCGCCGCCGAGGAGCTTGCCCACCGATGCGCCGCATCCGGCGCCCACGTTGCCTTCGGCCAGCGGTTCCGCCGCCTCGCGCTCGAACGCCGCCCTCGCAGCAGCGCGCCCCATGGCGGCATCGGGATGGGCGTTCTGCCCGACCAGCAGATCGAACAGGCAGGCTCCCACGACGATGGGCACGCGGGCGCTCTCCACGGGAAAGCCGATGCCGCGTGCGGCCAGCTCGTCCATGACGCCGGTCGCGGCGGCCAGCCCGAAGGCGCTGCCGCCCGACAGGACCACGCCGTGCACGGCCTGGATCATGTTCTCGGGCTTGAGCAGATCGGTCTCTCGCGTGGCAGGACCGCCGCCGCGCACGTCGACGCCGCAGGTGGCCCCGTCAGGAGCTATGAAGACGGTGCAGCCGGTGCCCGCGCGGGCGTCCTCGGCGTGCGCGCAGAGGAATGCGGGCAAATCGGCGAGCGTTGCGGGTTGCAGCATGGCGTTCTCCCTAGCGACGGGGCGGATCGATTCGCTTATTGTACACCGCGGATCGCAGCGGAGTCGAACCGATGTCGGCTTGCGCGAAGCTGGTTTCGGTAGTAAGGTCGATTCCTCTCTCGCTACGCACTCCCCTCGAAGAAGGGAGTGGATCATATGCCGGAATTCCTCAAGAAGGCGTCGTGCCGAGGCCGTCGTCCGCTGCATCTCGTCCCGCGGCGCCAGATACCTCGCCCCAACCTCATCGCTAAGCTTTTGCGCGAGCGGCACGTCGCGCGGTTCATCGTCGCGCCCGACGGCTTCGGCAAGACGGGTCTTGCGATGGAATACGCCGATACGGTGTTCTCGTTCGAGCATGTGGTCTGGCTCGACGGCCGCAGCCCGTGCTTCTTGCGCGATCTCGATCGCGGCGTCATAGCGCGCACGCTTTTGGAGGGCGACCCGCAGCCGTTCCTCGTCGTCATAGACGATGTGCCGCTGCTCGATCCTGAGCGCGCCGAGCTGTTATCCGACGAGCTCGATCTGCTGCTCGACCGCGATTGCGAGGTGATGGTGGCCTGCATGCCATCGCGCGACGCCTTCGCGCGTCATCGCGACCGCATCAAGCTCACGGCCGTCGACCTGCTGCTCACCGATGAGGAAGTGGACCTGCTCCGCACACCGGGGGAGCGCTCGAGCGATCCCGCATCGACGATTGCGCCCGCGTGCCGCGTCGCCACGTTCGTATGGGGGTCGGACGAGGAGCGCGCGGGGTTCTTGTCCGCCGTGCTTGGCGAGGAGCTTCCGGCCGACCTGCTGCTGCCGCTGTTCGTGATGGCGTCGCTGGGGAAGGGGACGTTCGAGGACGTGGCGGCGTTCGGCCCGTTCGGCCCCGATCAGGACGCGCTGCTCGCCGAGCAGTACCCCTATCTCGGCATCGACTCCCGCAGCGGCCGGTTCGAGGCCGCGCCGTTCGAGGTCGAAGCCCTCGCCGGCGCGTTTGCGCGCAAGCTGGGCGCGTTGGCCGATCGGTCGTTGTTCTCCGATGCGAGCACGCTCGTCGTGCGCTTGGGCGATGCGCTCGCGATGCGCGGCGAGCACGAACGGGCCTGCGATTTCGTACGTTTGCTGGCGTCGCGCGCCCCGCGAGCGTCCTGGCTCGCGAAACACGGGGCGGCGTTGCTCGAAGCCGCTTGCCTCGTGCCGGCCTGCGAGGTGCACCGCTCCTTATCGGGCGAGACGGCGGGGAAGGGCGCTCTGCTCAGCGCCCACGAGGCGGTTCGCCGCGCGCTTTTGGGGGATCGACAAGCGGCCTGCGTTGCCGCGCGCAAGGCGGTGCGCGACAGGAACGCGCCGTCCTCCGTGCGGATGACGGGCGCGTTGGTGCTCGCGCAATGCGCGGAAGCGGACGAGCGGCGGCGCGCCGACAAGCTCGTCGTGTCGCTGCTCGCGGCCGCGGGCATCGCGGATGCGGCCGAAGCGCCCCGTGAGGCCGTCTGCGCGAAGGCGCCGGAAGATCGGGGATGGCTCGCTGCGGGATGCGTGCATGCGCAGCTGCGGAAAGCGGGCTGCCCCGAGGCTGCTCGGGTATGGCTCGATTGGCACGACGACGGCGCGCGCGGGAGCTTCCTCAAGCAGTCGGCCGCCGAAGTGCTGCGTCAAGCTGCGGCGTCGGGAGCCGGCGAGGCCCGATCGATCGAGCTCGACCGTTTGGGCGCCTTCGTGCGCAAGGAGGTGTCCCAGGCGAGCCGCGGCACGCTCGGGCTCGGCGACGCTTTGGCCGGCATCGCCTACGAGCGGGCCTGCGAGCGCGGGGCGATCGCCGTTCCCGCGCTCGACGCGCAGGCGGCCCTCGCCGTCAGGCGCATAGAGATGCGCCTGTTCTCCCAGCGCAACGCGTGCGAGCGGCTGGAGCTGGAGCGATTGGAACGCGAGCGCGTATTCGTCGCCACCCATCCCGACGCATACCGTGAAGAGGGTCGCGCGACTCGCCTGCCGAAGCTGCCGTCCTCCGTGCCCGCGCTCACCGTCAACCTGTTCGGGGGCCTCGACGTGCTGATGGGGGATGAGCGGGTGGATCCGTCGCTGTTCAGCCGCCAGAAGGTCAAGACGCTGCTCGCCCTGCTCGTGCTGCACAACGGCCGCGAGTTCTCGCGCGACAAGCTGGTGGGTCTTCTGTGGCCCGACAGCGAGATCATGCACGGGCGCAAGAACTTCTACGGCATTTGGGCGATGCTGCGCCGCGCGCTGACGCTGCCGTCGGGCGAGTGCCCCTATCTCATTCGCCAGCAGCAGGGGTTGAGACTTGACGCGAGCCTGCTGACGAGCGATGTGGCGCAGCTCGAGGACGTGTGCCGCACGCTGCTGTTCGAGCGGCCCGGATACGGCGGCTGGGCGCAGGTGTACTCGCAGGTCAACGATCGCTTCTCGGACGATCTTCTGCCCAGCGAGAACGGCAACGACGCCCTCGCGTCGCTGCGCGTGGACTACCGCAACCGCCTCGTGGACGCGCTGGTGGCCGCCTCGACGCGCCTCGTCGCTGCAGGCGAGGCCCAGGAGGGACTCTGGTTCGCCCGTGCGGCGCTCCAGCGCGACCGCTCGCGCGAAGACGCCTACATCTGCCTCATGCAGGCCCAGCTGGCCGCGGGGCAGCGTACGGCCGCTCTCGAGACCTACTTTGCCTGCCGCCGCTTCCTCACCGACGAGCTGGGTATCGACCCCTCCCTCGAAACGATGCGCCTCTATCGCAGCATCATCGAAACCGAAACCGATTTCGAGTGACGGACGGGGAACGGAATAACGAGCATAGATTGCGAAAAAGGTATATTATGGATATAATTACTATATCTTTAGGTTCAATACTGACGTTCGAATGCGATCCGAAGAAGAGCGTGGCGAACCTTCAGAAGCACGGTATCGACTTCGATGAGGCGCAGCAGCTTTGGGAGGGCATCTACATCAAGGCTCCTGCGCGGAAAAGAGGAGAGCGACGATATGCGGTGGTCGGCGTCCTGCGCGGAGTCCATTGGACGGCGATCGCGACCGATAGGGGCGACCGCATTCGAATCATCTCGGTAAGGCGAGCGACGGAACAAGAGAGGATTCGCTATGAGCAACGAAAAGATAACCTCTGAGAATCTCGAAGAGCTGTTCGACGAAGGCTGCGACGTGACCGGGTTCTTCGATTTCGATTCCGCGGTGGTGGTCGAGGGGAGAACCGAGACGAAGCGCGTCAACGTCGACATGCCCATCTGGATGGTGGAGGCGCTCGACAAGGAAGCGAAGCGCGTGGGCATCGGGCGGCAGGCCGTGATCAAGATGTGGCTCGCCGAACGTCTCGACGAGGAGGCGCGCCGCAGCGCTTGAGCCGGCGGGCTGCGGCATGCGCGGCGGATCGGCGGCGCTTGCGTTCCCGATCCGCCGCTGCGCCTCGCGCCGCGCCTTGCGTGCCCTGTGAATTTCCTTTGAGGTCAGGCGCGATATGCTAGAGTAGCAAGTGCTGTATTCAAGTGAACAGGCGCGCATCGCCGCGCTGCAAGCCACGAAAAGGATGGCGCATACATGGCAGGATTTCTTTCCAAGCTCCTGACGCTTGGCGAGGGCAAGCAGCTCAAGCACTACGAAGCCACCGCGGCCAAGATCAACGGCCTCGAATCCGAGATGCAGGCGCGCTCTGACCAGGAGCTTCGCGCGCTCACCGCCGCGTTCCGCGAACGCGCCCAGAACGGAGAGGATCTCAAGAGCCTTCTGCCCGAAGCGTTCGCCGCCGTGCGCGAGGCCTCGGTGCGCACGCTGGGGCTGCGTCACTTCGACGTGCAGCTCATCGGCGGCATGGCTTTGAACGACGGCCAGATCGCCGAGATGAAGACCGGCGAGGGCAAGACGCTCGTCTCCACGCTGGCCGGCTACCTGAACGCCCTGCCCGGCAACAACGTGCACGTGGTCACCGTCAACGACTACCTGGCCCGTCGCGACAGCGAGTGGATGGGGCATGTGTACCGCTTCCTCGGCATGGAGGTGGGCCTCATCCAGAACGGCATGCGCCCCGACAAGAAGATACCCGCCTACAAGGCGGATGTCACTTACGGCACGAACAGCGAGTTCGGCTTCGACTACCTGCGCGACAACATGGTGACGCGCGCAGAGGCCCGCGTGCAGCGCGGCCACCACTTCGCCATCGTCGACGAGGTGGACTCCATCCTCATCGACGAAGCCCGCACGCCGCTCATCATCTCGGGAGCGGGCACGCAGGCGGCCGAGACGTACAATAAGTTCGCGCGCGTCATGGTCGGCCTCGTGCCCGAGGCCGACTTCGACATGGACGAGGCGAAGAAGACCATCAACGCCACCGAGAGCGGCCTGGAGAAGATCGAGGCCATGCTCGGCATCGACGACATCTACGCCGACCCGTCCGGCCAGCTGCCGAACCACTTGCAGCAGGCGCTCAAGGCCCAGTTCCTGTTCCACCGCGACGTGGACTACGTCGTGGTGAACGGCGAGGTGAAGATCGTCGACGAGTTCACCGGCCGCATCATGGAAGGCCGCCGCTACTCCGAGGGCCTGCACCAGGCGCTCGAGGCGAAAGAGCGCGTGCTCGTGCGCGAGGAGAACCAGACGCTGGCCACCATCACGCTGCAGAACTACTTCCGCCTGTACGAGAAGCTCTCCGGCATGACCGGCACGGCCATGACCGAGGACGCCGAGTTCCGCGAGATCTACAAGCTGCCGGTCGTGGCCATCCCGCCGAACCGCCCAGTCGCCCGAAAGGACGAGGACGACCTCATCTACCGCACGGTGGAGGCGAAGTTCAACGCCGTGGCCGACGACGTGGCCGAGCGCAACAAGGCGGGCCAGCCCTGCCTCATCGGCACCGTGTCCATCGAGAGCTCCGAGAAGTTGTCGCGCCTGCTGGACAAGCGCGGCATCAAGCACGAGACCTTGAACGCGAAGAACCACGAGCGCGAGGCACACATCATCGCGCAGGCGGGCCGCGTGGGCGCCGTGACCATCGCCACGAACATGGCCGGCCGAGGCACCGACATCCTGTTGGGCGGCAACCCCGACGTGCTGGCCGACGACGTGCTGCGCGAGCGCGGGCTCGATCCGGACGCCGAACCTTTGACCGAGGACGGCGAGCCGAACCCGGCCCTTCCCACCGACGAGCAGCGCGCGGACGCGCTGGCCGAGGCGAAGCGCGTGTGCGCCGAGGAGCACGACCAGGTCATCGCGGCCGGCGGCCTCACCGTCATCGGCACCGAGCGCCACGAGTCGCGCCGTATCGACAATCAGCTGCGCGGCCGTGCCGGCCGTCAGGGCGACCCCGGCGTGACGCAGTTCTACCTGTCGCTCGAAGACGACCTCATGCGCCTGTTCGGCGGCAACCGCATGGACTCCATCGCCCGCATGATGGAGAAGACCGACATGCCCGAGGACATGCCCATCCAGGCCGGCATGGTGTCGAAGGCCATCGAAGGCGCCCAGCGCCAGGTGGAGAGCATGCACTTCGCCGCCCGTAAGAACGTCCTCGAGTACGACGACGTCATGAACCTGCAGCGCGTGGCCATCTACAGTGAGCGCAACGCCATCCTCGACGGCAAAGACATGGACGAGCGCATCCCCGAGATCATCGGCGACGCGGTGGAAGCCGTCGTCGCGGAGAACTGCCCGGCCAAGGTGCCCAGCGACGACTGGGATGCCAAGGCCGTGGAGCTGTGGGCCGCCAACATGACGGGTCGCGACGACTTCAGCGTGGCCGAGGTCGACCACGACGACGACCCCGCCGTGCTGTCCGAAGCGTTGGAAGCGTACTTGGAGGACGTGTTCGCGAGCAAGTCCGAGCAGCTGGGCGAGCCGGTGATGAAGATGCTGGAGGGCCAGGTCATGCTGCGCATGATCGACACGCGCTGGATGGCGCACCTCCAGGAGATGGATTATCTCAAGGCCGGTATCGGCCTGCGCGCGTTCGGCCAGCGCGACCCGCTGGTGGAGTACAAGAACGAGGCGTACAACGCGTTCCAGAACCTGACTGCGGGCATGTACGAGGATTATCTGCGCACGCTGTTGCGGCTCCAGGTGGCTGTGAAGCAGGAGCAGCCGGCGTTGGCGGAGGACAAGAGCCCGCTCGACGGAAAGGTGAGCTACTCGTCTCCCGAGCAGGCTCTCGAGCAGACGGGCGTGGGCGCCGCGCGCAAGCAGGCGGCCGCGGCTCCGCCCAAGTCCGCGGCGGCGAAGCCCCAGACGTACACGAAGGACAAGGACGATCCCTTCGCCAACGTCGGGCGCAACGAGCCGTGCCCCTGCGGCTCGGGCCTCAAGTACAAGAAGTGTCACGGACGAGATCAATAAGGAATCATGGCTGATAGAGACGAAAAAGACTTGGAGAAGGTAGCCCAGCGCGTCGAGGCGGCGCACGGCTACCTGCACATCGACGAGCGCGCGGCGGAGCTGGCGAAGCTCGACGAGGAGATCGCGCAGCCCGGCTTCTGGGACGACGCCTCGCATGCCCAGAGCGTGTCGAAGCAGGCCAGCGTGCTGCGCGACACCATCGCAGAGTACGACGAGGCCGCAGCGTTGTTGGACGATGCGCGCGCCGCGTTCGACTTGGCATCGGAGGACGAGCTGTTCGCCGAGGAGGCCTCCGCGGCTCTCGACAAGCTCGACGAGCTGCTGGACGCGCTCGAGATCAGCTCGTGGTTCTCGGAGCGCTTCGACGGCGGCGACGCCATCCTGACGGTGAACCCCGGCTCCGGCGGCCTCGAGGCCCAGGACTGGACCGACATGCTCTACCGCATGTACGTGCGCTACGCCGAGAAGAAGGACTGGAAGGTCACCGTGCTCGACGTGGTCCCGGGCGAGGGCATCGGGCTGGACAAGGCCACCATCCAGATCGAAGGACGCAACGCCTTCGGCATGCTGAAAAGCGAGAGCGGCGTGCACCGCCTCGTGCGCATCAGCCCCACCGACGACAAGAAGCGCCGTCACACCACGTTCGCGGGCGTGGAGGTGCTGCCGGTGCTGCCCGACGACATCGAGGTGGATCTCAACCCCGCCGACGTGCGCGTGGACGTGTACCGCTCCAGCGGCCCCGGCGGCCAGTGCGTCAACACCACCGACTCGGCCGTGCGCCTTACGCACATCCCCACGAACATCGTGGTGACGTGCCAGAACGAGAAGTCCCAGCTGCAGAACAAGGAAGCGGCGTTCCGCGTGCTCAAGGCGAAGCTCTACGAGCGCGAGGAGCAGAAGCGCCAAGAGGAGCTGGCCGAGCTGCGCGGCGACCGCATGGACAACACCTTCGGCAGCCAGATCCGCAACTACGTGCTGTACCCCTACCAGATGGTGAAGGACGTGCGCAGCGGCATCGAGACCGGCAACGTCGACGCCGTGCTGGATGGGGAGTTGGATGAGTTCGTAATAGGCTACCACCGTTGGCGAGTATCTCAATGACGGTTGCTGGATGACGGCCGGCTGTGGCGGCGCATCTTGCCTTTCAGAACCCGCGCGGCTTCGCACACGGCCCATCAGGCCGCTTAGCTCAGCCGCGCGGAACCTTCAAGGCAACCTGCACCACCACAGCCAACCTGTTGTTTACATTGTTGAGTTCTAGAAAGGAACAGGCATGACCGAACTTGAACGGCGGGCGAACGAGATGCGCTCCGACATCGTGCGCATGATCGCGGAGGCGGGCAGCGGGCATCCCGGCGGGTCGCTGTCGTGCGCCGACATCCTTGCGGCGCTGTACTTCGGCGGAGTGCTCGATCATGATCCCGAGCGACCCGATTGGGAAGAGCGCGACCGCTTCATCCTGGCGAAGGGCCATGCGGCTCCGGCTTTGTACGCCGTGCTCGCCCAGGCGGGCTACTTCCCCCGCGAGGAGCTGCTCACGCTGCGCAAGCTGGGCACGCGACTGCAGGGCCATCCCGACTCGAACCTCGTGCCGGGCGTCGAGGTGTCCACGGGCTCGCTCGGCCAGGGCCTGTCCGTCGCGGCGGGCGCCGCGGCCGGTCTCAAGCTGGACGGCAAGCCGCAGAGCGTGTTCGCCTTGCTCGGCGACGGCGAATGCCAGGAAGGGCAGGTATGGGAGGCTGCCATGTTCGCGGCGCATCGCAACCTCGACAACCTGGTGGCCGTCGTGGACCGCAACTGCCTGCAGATCGACGGCGACACGGCCGATGTGTGCGATCCGGGCGATCTCGCAGCGAAGTTCCAGGCCTTCGGCTGGGATGCGCGCGAAGTGGACGGCCACGACATGGCCGCGCTCGTGGAGGCGCTCGCTGCGGCGAAGGCCGATCGCGCGGGCAAGCCCCATGCGCTGATCGCGCGCACGGTGAAGGGCAAGGGCGTGTCGTTCATGGAGAACCAGGCGGGTTGGCACGGCAAGGCGCCGAACGCCGAGCAGATGGAGACCGCGCTGGCCGAGCTGGCGGCGCCGAGCGGAGAGGAGTCCAGCCGTGGTTAAGCTGGCGAACGAAGAGCAGTCCCAGGTCAAACGTGCCACGCGCGCCGCATACGGCGCCACGTTGGCCGAGCTGGCGAACGAGGGTTTGCCTGTGGTGGCCGTGGACGCCGATCTGACGGGCTCCACCACCACGAAGAAGCTGGCCGACGCGGGCTTCGCCGACCGTCTGTTCAACTGCGGCATCGCCGAGCAGAACATGGTGGATGTGGCCGCCGGCCTCGCGGCCACCGGCCATATCGCCTACACCGGCTCGTTCGCCGTGTTCGGAACGGGTCGCGCCTACGACCAGATCCGCAACACCGTGTGCTACAGCAACCTCGACGTGAAGATCGCCCCCACGCACGCCGGCATCTCCGTCGGCCCCGACGGCGGCAGCCATCAGATGCTCGAGGACGTTTCGCTCATGCGCGGGCTTCCGAACATGCGCGTGCTCGTGCCGGCGGACTACGCCGCGGCTCGCGCGGCCATCCGACTGGCTGCTGAAACGCCAGGCCCTGTGTACGTGCGCATGGGCCGCGCATCGGTGCCGGCCGTCTATGCCGACGGGGTGGAGCTGGAGCTCGGGCGCGCCTACGTGCTGCGCGAAGGCTCGGACGCCACCATCGTCGCCTGCGGCGTCGAGGTGGAGCAGGCGCTGAAGGCTGCCCAGATGCTGGCCGCCGAGGGCGTCGAGGTCGAGGTCATCGACGCGTTCAGCGTGAAGCCCCTCGACGAGGACACCGTTCTCGCGTCGGTGGGGAAGACGGGGCGCGCCGTGGTCGCCGAGGAGCACAGCGTGTACGGCGGCCTCGGGTCGGCCGTGGCCGAGACGCTCGCGCGCTCGAATCCGGCTCCGGTCGAGTTCGTGGGCATGCGCGACCAGTTCGGCAAATCGGGCGAATTCGAGGAGCTGCTCGACTACTTCGACCTGGGTTCCAGGGCGATTGTCGAAGCTGTGAAGAAGGTCATGGCCCGATAGTGCTTCTGCTAGAATCAACCCGTCTCAGTACCCTACTATTCGAACGGAGCACTCTGTGACGAACGACATAAGCCAAGGGGTTCCCGCGCGTCCCGCACGACGCGGCGGCGCCCACGCGGCGCCCGCGCGGCAGACCACGTCGCAGCTTTCTGCGTCGCTGCCGGTGCTGGAAGTCGATGACATTCCCCAGCAAACAGGCACGCCGGTCATCACGTTCGACCATGTGACGAAGGTGTACCCGGCTCAGCCGAACAAGCCGGCGCTTAACGATATATCCCTGCAGATCTACGCGGGCGAGTTCATCTTCCTCGTGGGCCATTCCGGTTCCGGCAAGTCCACGTTCATCCGCATGCTCATCCGAGAGGTGAAGCCCTCGCAGGGCCACATCTACGTCGCGGACGAGGACCTGACCACCATGCGCAACTGGCGCGTGCCCTACCTGCGCCGCAACATCGGCTGCGTGTTCCAGGACTTCAAGCTGCTGCCGAACAAGACCGTGTTCGAGAACGTCGCGTTCGCGCTCGAGGTAATCGGCAAGAGCCGCCACGTCATCAAGACGCAGGTACCCGAGGTGCTGCGCCTCGTCGGTCTGCAGGACAAGCTCAACAAGCGCCCCGACCAGCTGTCCGGCGGCGAACAGCAGCGCGTGTCCATCGCGCGCGCCATCGTGAACCGCCCGCCGCTTCTGGTGTGTGACGAGCCTACCGGCAACCTCGACCCGCAGACGTCGCGCGGCATCATGGATCTGCTCGAGCGCATCAACCGCACGGGCACCACGGTGCTCGTGGCGACGCACGACCGCGAGATGGTGGACAACATGCGCCGACGCGTCATCGCGCTCGACCGCGGACACCTCACCCGCGACCAGGATAGGGGGGTGTACGGTTTCGATGTCTAGTTTCTTCTACTTTATCAAGGAGTCCCTCAAGGGCTTCACGCGCAACCTGTCGACGGCGCTGGGATCCATCGTGACCATTTTCCTGTCGCTGCTGATCATCGGCGTGTTCCTCGTCGGCGGCTTCGTCGTCGAGAAGCTCGTCTCGTCGGTGGAGAGCGAGGTGTCCATCACGGCTTACGTGTCCGACGACGCCTCCGATGCCGACATTCAGTCGGTCGAGAACTTCATCGAGGGGCTCGACGGCGTGGCATCGGTGGGCTTCACGAACAAGGAGCAGGCGCTCGAGAAGTTCCGCTCCTCCACGACGTCCGACATCATCGACACGCTGGACGGGCAGAACCCGCTGCCGCGCTCGATCGACGTCGAGCTGTCCGACCCGCAGCTGGTCGAGCAGGTGGCCGATGCGATCCGCGGCAACTCCACCTACCAGCAGATCATCGGGTACGACACGCCCGAGCAGTCGCTCAAGTACGGCCAGCAGACGGTCGACCGCCTGTTCACGCTCACGAACTACGTGCGCTACATCGGCATCGCGCTGGTGGCGCTGCTCATCTTCATCGCCATGGTGTTCATCAACAACACCATCCGCCTGGCCATTCTGGCGCGCCGCAAGGAAATCGCCATCATGCGCCTCGTGGGCGCGTCGAACGGCTTCATCCGCGGGCCCTTCCTCATGGAAGGCGCGCTGCACGCCATCATCGGCTCGCTTTTGGCGGTGGGCTGCCTTGAGCTTCTGCGCACGCTCGCGCTGCCGAAGCTGCAGAGCGCGCTCATGTTCCTCAACTTCGACCTGAGCCTGAACACCTTCCTGTTCATCTACGCCGTGCTGGTGGGCGCGGGCCTGCTCATCGGCCTGCTGGGTTCGGCGTTCGCCATGCGCCGCTACCTCAAGGTGTAACCGGTTGAACGGCCATGGCCAAGCATACTGACACTTCGCATGTTGCGGCGTCCGCCCGTCGAGCGCGGGCGCGCAACATGCGCCTTATCAAGGCCTGCATCGTCGTCATCGTCGTGAGCGTCGCTTTCGTCGCGGGCTTTACTGCGCGAGGCGACGCTTCTCTTCTCGAGTCGCTCGGCTTCACGTCGCTTGTGGTGGACGTCGACCGCAATCCGGGATCCACCACGTCGGGCGACACCTACGACTCCCTCGGGGCGCGCGTGGAGGAGGTCGAGGGCATCATCGACAACGACAGCTTGGACTCCTACGATTTGAACATGGCCACGACCAACGTGCTGAACGCGCTTTCGGACACGACGGAAGACGCGTATCTGCGCTATTACGATCCTGCGCGCTACGCCGCGCTCATGCAGGACAGCGCCGAGCAGTCGGCGGGCATCGGCGTGCTGTTCTCCGAATACAAAGGGCGCGCTTACGCGGCCGACGTGTTCGAGGGTTCGGCCGCCCAGATGGCCGACGTGCGCAGCGGCGATTTCGTGGTGGCCATCGACGGCGACCGCGGACACGAGTGGACCACGAACGAGGTGACCTCCGCGCTCAAGCGCGAGGAGGGCGAGAACGTCGTCATCACGTGGCGGCGCGCCAGTTCGCTCGACGACGAGGGCGGCGAGGAGTTCACTACGACGCTCGTGTGCTCGAACTACGCGGTGAAGAACGTGGAGACCGAGCTTTCCGACACGGTGGGCTACATCAAGCTCAAGCAGATCACGCAGAACGCGGCAGACCTCGTGAAGAACGCGGTCGCCGACCTCGAGTCGCAAGGCGCCACATCGTTCGTGCTCGATATCCGCGACAACCCCGGCGGTTTCCTCACGCAGTCGGTGGATATCGCCAGCCTGTTCGTGAAGAGCGGCACCATTGTGAAGATCCAGACGAAGGCCGAGGAGACGTCCAAGACCACCTCGCGCCCCTACGTGACGGAGAAGCCGCTGGTCTTGCTCGTGAACGGCAAGACCTCCGCTTCCGCCGAGGTGCTGGCCGCGTCGCTCAAGGACAACCAGCGCGCCACGCTCGTGGGATCCACGACGTTGGGCAAGGGCTCGGTGCAGGTGACGCGCGATTTGAGTTTCGGCGGAGCGCTGCGCTACACCGCCGCGTTCTACAAGAGCCCGCTCGGACACGACATCGAAGGCGTGGGCGTCACCCCCGACGTGATGGTGGGTTTGGCGGAGGGCGAGGATAACCAGAAGGCTCTCGCGCTCGAAACCGCCCAGTCCCTCGTGAAGGGCTAGCCGTGGGGCGGACGCGTTCCCATACGCGCCGGCATCCCCGTAGCAACCCGCGGGGCGTGCTGAGCGTGCGCGGAGGCGGCTTCGGCTTCGTGCAGACGGCGGAGGGCGAGTTCTTCGTTCCGGAATCCAAGATGGCGGGTGCGTTCGACGGCGATCTCGTGGAAGTGGCGCCGCTGCCCGTGCAGAGCGGCCGCAAGAAGCAGCCACATGAACGCAAAGCAGATCTTCGCGCAGGAGAGAAGCCGGCGGCGCGCGTGCTGCGGGTCGTCGACCGTGCGCACGACACGCTCGTGGGGCGCTACGAGGTGGCCGAACCTTTCGGCGTGGTCGTGCCCGAAGATGCGAACATCCCCTATGACATATTCACCATGCGTGCCGACCGGCCCGACATCGAAGACGGATCGCTCGTGCGCGTGCGCATCACGACGTTTCCTTCGCGCAACACGGCGGCCACCGGCGTGATCGAGGAGGTGCTCGGGCTCGCCGACGACGAGCACGCGGCCGTAGACGTGGTGATCGCCCGTCACAAGCTGGAGACGGTGTTCTCCGAAGGGGCGCTTTCGGAGGCGCGAAGCGCGGTGCTCGACGAGGACGGCGCGTTGGCGTCGGGGTACCGCGACTTGAGGGAGCGTTTCACGTTCACCATCGATCCGGCCGATGCGAGGGACTTCGACGATGCGGTCAGCCTGGAGCCCGTTTCGACCTGCGGGGTTGGAACCGGCATCCGCGTGGTGGACGAGCGCGGGCTCGGGGTGGCGCGTTGGCGGTTGGGCGTGCATATCGCCGACGTGGCGCACTACGTGCCGTGGAATTCCTCGCTCGACCTCGATGCGCGCAGGCGGGCGACCAGCGTGTACCTCGTCGACCGTGTGATTCCCATGCTGCCCGACGAGTTGTCGGGCGATCTGTGCTCGCTCAAGCCCGACGAAGTGCGTCGTACGATGACGGCCGACCTCTACCTCGACGATCGGGCGCGGCTCGTGGCCTACGATCTGTATCCGGCGCTCATCCGCTCGCATGCGCGCCTGTCGTACGAGGAAGCGCAGGCGCTGCTGGACCGTTGTCATCCTGAGCGGAGCGCCGAAGGCGCGGAGTCGAAGGATCTCGTGCGGCGCGACGGCGCTTGCGCGCCGGGCGACGGGCTTTCCGACCGCCTCGCCGCGCTGTCGCGCCTGGCGAAGCAGCGGTTCGCCTCCCGCGAGAGGGCGGGCGGCCTCGACTTCGACTCGGTCGAGGCGCGCGTGGTTCTCGATGAGGAGGGGAGTCCGACGGGTATCGACTTGCGCGTCAAGACCGACGCGACCTCGCTCATCGAAGAGGCCATGATCCTTGCGAACGAGACCGTCGCCAAGCACCTGCGCGATGCGAAGTTCCCCAGCCTGTACCGCGTCCACGAGCAGCCTTCGGCCGACAGCTTGGCGGCGCTCGTGCCCGTGTTCCAGGACTTCGCGTGGTTCCGCGACATCGATCAAGCCGACTTCATCGCGGGCGATGCGCACGTCGTCCAGCGCGTGCTGGAGGCGAGCGCGGAGCGTCCCGAGGGCGAGCTCGTGTCGACGCTCCTGCTGCGGTCGATGAAGCGGGCGGTGTACCGTCCCGACTGCGCTGCGCACTACGGCCTGGCCAGCGGGGCCTACACGCATTTCACGTCTCCCATCAGGCGCTATCCCGACCTTGTGGTGCATCGTATGCTCAAGGCCCTCATCGGCGGACGCCCGGAGAAGTTCGACCAGGAAAAATCGGCGCTGCCATGGATCGCCGAGCACTCCTCCGACATGGAGCGCATAGCCGAGAAGGCTGCGCGCGAGTCGCAGGAGGTCAAGCTCATCGAGTATCTCGAGCGGTTCGTGGGGCAGACGTTCTCGGCGACGGTGTCGGGGGTGGCGACGTACGGCGCGTACGTGCGCCTCGACAACACGGCCGAAGGTTTGATCCCGTGCAAGAACCTTGGTTCGGAGTACTTCGCGCTCGATCCTGTGCAGCATCGTCTGACCGGGCAGGACACGGGCGCGTCGTATCGCCTGGCGCAGCGGCTCGCCGTCGTGCTCGTCTCTGCCGATCCGCGTGCTCGGCGCTTGGACTTTCGTCCTGCCCGCGACGAGCGATAGGGCGCCGGCATGGGACGGGTGCGCGAGGTCTTCGCGGCCATGGGTCGCGAGATGCGCAAGAACAAAGGGTCGTTTGCGGTATACGTGGTGCTGCGCCTTATCGTGTTGGCATGCGCGGTCGGCTCGCTCGCCTTCGACAACTACGAGGCGTTCTTCCTGTGCCTGCTCACGCTCGTGCTGTTTCTCGTCCCCACGTTCATAGAGGTGAACTTCAGCATCTCCATCCCCGAGACGCTCGAGGTGGTCATCGCGCTGTTCATCTTCGCGGCCGAGATACTGGGGGAGCTGCTCCACTTCTACACCATCTTCCCGTTCTGGGATGCGCTGCTGCATACGTTCAACGGGTTTCTGGCTGCCGCTATAGGCCTTGCCCTCGTGTCCATCCTCAACCGCTCGGATCGCATCGCGTTCTCTCTGTCGCCGTTCTTCTGCGTGGTGGTGGCGTTCTGCTTTTCCATGACCATCGGCGTGCTGTGGGAGTTCTTCGAGTTCGGCATGGACGAGATGTTCGGACTCGACATGCAGAAGGACACGGTGATGACCGGCATCTCCAGCACGCTGCTCGATCCGTCGGGCTCGCAGCATCCGCAACGTATAGACCGTATCGAATCCGTCGAGGTCAACGGGCAGGAGCTAGGCGTCGGCGGATATCTGGACATCGGGCTGCGCGATACCATGGGAGACCTGTTCGTGAACTTCGTCGGAGCGCTTGCGTTCTCGGTCATCGGGTACCGCTACCTCAAAAGCAAAGGCGAGGGCCGGTTCGTGCGACGTTTCGTGCCCACCCCCGCACCGCCCGACGATGTCGAAACTTTGACTATCTAACTACATACGGTATGATGCGGCCGATGTGAAACGACGGACGAGGAGGCGGGGATCGTGGACGGTTCGAACGAGACGGCGAGCGCTTCTCAAAGACGGCGCGAGGAAATCGACGACCTGCTGTCCGGCACGTTCAACTCCATCCTGCGCATCGAGGAGCAGTCGCTGGACAACCGCCTGACGCACGGGCTCACCATAACCGAGGTCCACACCATCGTGGCTATCGGCCTGCACGAGCGCAATCCGATGAACGTGATAGCCGCGCGCCTGAACGTGACCTTAGCTACGCTGACCACGGCGGTGAACAAACTGGCGAACAAGGGCTTCGTGGAACGTACGCGCGCCGAGGACGATCGTCGCAAGGTGCTGGTCTCGCTCACCAAGAAAGGCAGGCAGGTGCTGCGCGCGCACAACCTGTTCCACCATCAGATGATCGACGAGGCGTTGGCCGATCTTACCGAGGAGGAGGAGCGCGTGTTCGCCGGGGCGCTCAAGAAGGTGAAGGGCTTCTTCGACGCGCAGGCGTGAGGAGTTTGCGACCTGCGGGGCAGGCGTGAGCGGTCACGCAGCTCTCCTCGCACACGCAGCGATTGCTCGTCGCACTGCATGACCGCTCACGCCCTGTTCGCGGTTGGGCTATTCGGCTGGATGCGTCGAGGGGGCCTGTCTTGGGTGCGCCTGGAACGGGGCGGTGGGAATAAGAGGAAGGGCGCAGAAATCGTGGAGGGCGCATGGCGGCTCTTGCAATCGGAGTCCCGTCACCATACCATTACTTCCGGAGAAATACTTTGACTATCAAACTAAATTGCATGAAGCGAAAGGAACGCACCATGGCTACCATCGACACCGTGAAGGAAGTCCTCGTCGAGAACCTCGATCTCGAGGCCGAGAAGATCACCGAGGAGGCCACGCTGGAGTCGCTCGGCATCGACTCGCTGGACATGGTCGAGCTCATCTGCGACCTCGAGGAGAAGTGCGACGTCGAGTTCGGCGAGCCCGAGGGAATCGAGACGGTGGGTCAGCTGGTCGCGCACATCGATTCGCTGTAACGCGCGTTGATCGGGCCCCGTACGGGGCCCGCTTGTATGACGGGGCCCGAACGGGGCCGTGGGTTCGAGGAAGAGAGAGCATGAGCATGAAGACGCGGGTAACGGAACTGCTGGGCATCGAGGTGCCCGTCGTGCAGGGCGCGATGGCGCGCATCGCGGATGCGAGCCTGGCCGGCGCGGTGAGCGAGGCCGGCGGCCTCGGCATCATCGCATGCGGCGGCGCGCCGCTCGACTGGGTCGAGGAGCAGGTGCGCATCGCCCGCTCGATTACCGACAAGCCCATCGGCGCGAACGTCATGCTCATGGATCCGAACGCGGGCGAGACGGCCGAACTTCTGGCGAAGCTGCGTGTTGACGTCATCACGACGGGCGCGGGTTCTCCCGCGAACTACATGCAGCTGTGGAAGGACGCCGGCATCAAGGTGGTGCCCGTGGTGGCCTCCAGCGCGCTGGCCGCGCGCATGGAGCGCCTCGGAGCCGACGCCGTGGTGGCCGAGGGCACCGAGGCCGGCGGCCATATCGGCGAGCTGACCACGATGGCGCTCATCCCCGCAGTATGCGACGCCGTGTCCATCCCCGTGATCGCCGCAGGCGGCATCGCCGACGGGCGCGGCATGGCCGCCGCCTTCGCGCTGGGCGCCGAGGGCGTGCAGGCGGGCACCCGCTTCCTCACGGTGGACGAGTGCACCATCGCCGACGCGTACAAAGAGCGCGTGATCGCCGCCAAGGACGCCGACACCATCGTCACAGGCCGCGGCAGCGGGCATCCCGTGCGCTGCCTCAAGAACAAGTTCGCCCGTACCGTGCGCAAGCTCGAAGGCGACGTCGCCGCCAACGGCGACGAGCTGGAGGCTATGTACGTGGGTTCCCTGCGCCGCGCCGTGGAGGGCGACGTGGACAACGGCACCATGATGGCGGGCCAGTCGGCCGCGCTCGTGCACGAGCGCGCCACGGCGGCCGAGGCTATCGCTCGGATGATCGAAGAAGCCGAGGCTCTGGGCGGTCTCGACTTGGAAGCACTGGCTGCGCTGAGCGCCCGGCGCGGGCGTGCGATCTAGGGGGCTCTTGATGGATGAGGAAAAAGGGCTTCGGAAGCCTGTGGGTGTGGAGCGAGGAGGGGCGGCGGCGTCCACCAAGCGAGTTCCGCAGCGAAGCGAGGACTGTTTGAGCGACTGGACGTTGCCGCCCCTCCTCGCGCGCGCGCCCGTCTTCATGTTCTCGGGGCAAGGGGCGCAGAAGCCCGGCATGGGCGCGGACCTGCTCGATATTCCCGAGGTGAAGGGAACGTTTTCCTGCGCGTCCGACGTGCTGGGGTACGACGTGGCCGATCTCGTGCTCAATGCCGATCCCGACGAGCTCAACGACACGCGCAACGCCCAGCCGGCGCTGTGCGTGCTGTCGGTGGGCATCGCCCGCGCGCTCATGGCGCGCGGCGTGCAGCCTGCGGCGGTGCTGGGCTTCTCGCTGGGGCAGGTGAGCGCGCTGGCCGTGTCGGGCATGCTGAGCGACGAGGCGACGTTCGCGCTGGTGAAAGCGCGCTCCGAGCTTATGGCCGAGGCCGCTGCGGCGCACCCCGGCGTCATGAGCGCGCTGCTGAAGGCCGACGAGGACGGCGTGGCTGCGCTCTGCGAGCAGTGCGCCGAGGGCGAGGTGCTGGTGCCCGCGAACTTCAACTGCCCGGGGCAGATCGTCATCGCCGGTGCGCCCGCGGCCGTCGAGCGCGCCGAGGCGGCATGGGCCGAGGCGGGGAAGCGCTCGTCGCGTTTGGCCACCTCGGGCGCGTTTCATAGCCCGCTCATGGCCGATGCGGCGGCGGGGCTCGCAGCTTACTTGGATAACGTCGAGTTCTCGGAGGCGCGCATCCCGCTCGTCTGCAACGTCACTGCCGCGCCGCTGTCCGCCGCCGACGCGCGCGAGAACCTCGTGCGCCACCTCACGAGCCCCGTGCGCTTCGATGCGAGCGTGGCTGCGTTGACCGCCGCAGGGGCGGACATGTTCGTCGAAGTCGGCTTCGGCGGCGTTCTGGCGAACCTCGTGAAACGCATCGACAAGACCGCGACGCGCGCCTGCGTGCAGGACCGCGCGAGCTTCGACGGCTGTCTGGCCGTCGCTTCCGCAACCGATTCCGAATAGGAGCTTCTACTCCCATGACCAACGAAACCGAAACTCCGCGTCGAAGCGCGGTCGTCACCGGCTCGAACCGCGGCATCGGCCGCGCGGTGGCCGAGGAGCTGGCGCGCGCGGGCTTCGACGTGTGCGTGAACTGCTCGAGCGAGCGCGGGCTGGACGAGGCGCGGGCGTTCGCCGCAGCCCTGGAGGCCGACTGCGGCGTGCGCGCCATCGCGGTGGCCGCCAACGTGGCGGACGCCGCCGAGGCAGCCGCGCTCATCGACGCTGCTCAGGAGGCGTTCGGCCGCGTGGACGTGCTGGTGAACAACGCCGGCATCACGCGCGACGGGCTGCTGGCGCGCATGAAGGACGAGGACTTCGACGCGGTGATCGACGTGAACCTCAAGGGCACGTTCAACTGCTGCAAGGCCGCGGCGCAGCGCATGATGAAGCAGCGCTACGGACGCATCGTCAACATGTCGAGCGTCGTGGGCGTGGCGGGCAACGCGGGCCAGGCGAACTATGCGGCCTCGAAGGCCGGCGTCATCGGGCTCACGAAGTCCATCGCCCGCGAGCTGGCGGCCCGCAACGTCACGGCCAACGCCGTGGCCCCGGGCTTCATCGCCACCGACATGACTGACGCGCTGTCCGAGAAGCAGCGCGAGGCCATCGTGGGGCGCATCGCGTCCAAGCGCCTCGGGGAGCCCGAGGACGTGGCGAAGCTCGTGCGCTTCTTGGCCAGCGAGGACGCGGGCTACATCACCGGACAGGTTGTCTGCATCGACGGAGGTATGTCGCTATGAGCGAGAACATTGCGAACGCGGCGAGCACGCGCCGCCCCGACGGCACGCACCGCGTGGTCATCACCGGCATGGGCGCGGTGTCGCCGGCCGGCGTGGGCGTGCAGGCGCTGTGGGACGCGGTCATGGGCCGCGCCTGCTGCATCGGCCCGGTCACGCGCTTCGACACGGCCGACTACGACGTGCACATCGCCGCCGAGGTGCGCGATTTCGACGCCACCGAGCACGGCATCACGAAGAAGGAGGCGCGCCGGTTCGAGCGCTTCGTGCAGTACGCCATCGTCGCTTCCGACGAGGCGCTGGCGCAGTCGGGCCTGAACCTCGAGGCCGAGGACACCGCGCGCATCGCGTGCGTGTTCGGCACCGGCATCGGCGGCATCGACGAGCTGCAAAGCGGCTTCTTCACCTTGGCCGAGAAGGGTCCGAAGCGCGTGAGCCCGCTGTTCATCCCCACGATGATCGGCAACATCGCGGCGGGCAACCTCTCCATCCGCTACGGGCTGCGCGGCGAATGCCTGAACGTGGTCACCGCCTGCGCCACCGGCGCGCACTCCATCGGCGCGGCCGTGCGCGACATCCGCCACGGCTACATCGACGCGGCGCTGGCCGGCGGCTCGGAAGAGTCCGTGTCGCCCATCTGCCTGGCCGGGTTCTCGAACCTCGGCGCGCTGTCGAAGGCCGAGGATCCGACGCAGGCCTCCCTGCCGTTCGACGTGCGCCGCGCGGGATTCGTGGCGGGCGAGGGCGCGGGCGCGGTGGTGTTGGAGTCGCTGGAGCATGCGCTCGAGCGCGGCGCCACGGTGCTGGCCGAGATCACGGGCTTCGGCTCCACGGGCGACGCCTACCATATGACGGCTCCCGAGCCCAGCGGCGAGGGCGTGGCGCGCGCGATGCGCCAGGCGCTGGAGGAGGGCGGCTTCACGCCGGACGACCTGGGGCATCTGAACGCCCACGGCACCGGCACGCCGGCGAACGACGCCACCGAGTCCAAGGCGCTGCTGGCGCTGTGCGGCGAAGAGGCGGGAAGCCGGATCCCGGTGACGTCGGTGAAGGGCACGACGGGCCACACGCTGGGCGCCGCGGGCGCTATCGAGGCCATCGTCACGGCTTTGTCCGTGATGAACGACTGCGTGCCGCCCACGGCCGGCTTCGCCGAGGCCGATCCGGAATGCCCGGTCAGCGTCGTCATCGAGGCGAAGACGGGCTATCCTCAGAAGGTGGCGCTGTCGAACTCGCTCGGATTCGGCGGCCATAACGCGAGCTTGGCCGTTTCGCCGTATCGCGCATAGGTTGGGAGGAGCCGAACCATGGACATCGAATACCCTTGCGGCAAGGACGTCGTCGAGGCGGTGCTGCCGCATCGCGACCCGTTCTGCTGGGTGAGCCGCATCGTCGCGTGTGAGCCGGGCGTGGAGGTGACGGCCGAGCTCGACGTCGACCCGGAGCTGGCGCTGTTCGCGGGGCATTTCCCGGGGCATCCCGTTTTGCCGGGCGTCATCATCATGGAGGCGCTCGCGCAGGCGGCATCGTTCTGCATCCTCGTCGAGCGCGGAGCCGAGGGCTCCATCGGGTTCCTCACCGGCATCGACGGCGCGAAGTTCCGCCGCCAGGTGGAGCCGGGCGAGACGCTCACGCTGAAAGGGCGCATCGTGAAGTCCTCGTCGCGTCTGTGCGTCGCAGAGGTGGAGGCGAGCGTCGACGGCGCGGTGTGCGCGTCGGCGACGCAGAAGTACGTGCTGGCGAAAGCGGAAGCTTAAAAGAGCGAGAGGCCGTTCGATGAAGAGTGCCAAGCAGAACTACATCACCATCGGATCCGACGGAACGGTGCTGCCCCAGGGCAAGCCGCGCAAGGCGGCCGAGCCTATCGGCGAATCGGCCGACGTGGCCTACCGCCTTGCGCGCATGGCCGAAGAGGCCGCCGCTTCGCTTCCCATAGCGCCGAACGCGCACGATGCTGCCGACGCGGCCGACTACACCGCCGTGCCGCGGGCGTTGGCCACCGCCGCCCCGCGCACGCCGAAAGGCGCCGGGGGGATCGATGCGGGCTCCAAGCCCGTCGCGCTCGTCATGGCGCGCCCGAAAACCGCGAAGCGCCTGATGCAGGCCGTGGGCGATGCGGGTTTCGCCGCCTGCGCAGTGTACACGCAGGATCATCGGGGCGATAGCCACATCAAGCTCGCCCAAAGCGCGGTGAGCCTGGGCGAGAAGTACTCCGACGCGCTGTTCTGCAACGGCCATGCCGTGCTGACGGCCATCGACTCCTGCGGGGCTTCGGTGGTTCTGCTGTGCGACGAGGCGCTGCCGCTGGCCGAGGTGGACAGCTTTCTCGCTCGCACGGCGGCTCGCGGCGTGCGGGTGTTCCGCCCGCTCAGCAATGACGCGCCGCTTCTGGGCTGGGTGCTGTGCACTACCGACAAACCCGCTATCGACGGCGATTCGTGGCGCGCGTGCCCGCACTGCGGCCTCAAGTTCGACGGCCCCAGCCTGGCCGCCGGCCATTACGTGTGCCCCGCTTGCGGCGGTTACCTGCGCATGTCGTCGAGCGAGCGCATCGACGACTTGCTGGATGCGGACAGCTTCGTGGAATGGAACCGCACGGTTCCCGAAACCGACCCGCTCGAGTTCCCCGGCTACCTGGGCAAGCTCGAGGCTCAGCGCGAGAAGACGGGTCTGGAGGAGGGCGTGCGCACCGGCGTCGGACGTATCGCGGGCTTGCGCGTGGCCATCGGCATCATGGAGTCGCAGTTCTTCATGGGCTCGATGGGCTCGGTCGTGGGCGAGAAGGTGGCGCGGCTCGTGGAGCGCGCGACCGACGAGCGTCTGCCCGTGGTGGTGTTCACCGCGTCGGGCGGCGCGCGCATGCAGGAGGGTCTCGTGTCGCTCATGCAGATGGCGAAGGTGTCGTGCGCGCTGGAGCGCCATGCTGCGGCGAAGCTCCCCTACATCTCGGTGCTCACCGATCCCACGACGGGCGGCGTGACCGCGTCGTTCGCCATGCAGGGCGACGTGATCCTGGCCGAGCCGCGCGCGCTGATCGGCTTCGCGGGCCAGCGCGTCATCAAGGACACCATCAAGCAGGAGCTGCCCGAGGGCTTCCAGACGGCCGAGTTCGCGCTGGATCACGGGCTGATCGACGCCATCGTGGAGCGCGGCGAGCTGCGCAGCGTGCTGGCTCACTTGCTGGCGTTGCACCTTGCCACGGCATCGGCTGTGCGCGGCGAGCAGGAGCACGAGCCGGGCGATCGCGATATCCTCGTCAGCTACGAGGCGGTGCGCGAGAACCTGGCCAGCGGCACCGATACGTACAACACGGTGACGTACGGCGATTTGACCGTGGGCGGCGGCCTGCCTTTCGCCGGAGGGGTGGACTCGGCGCGCGCCAAGCTGCGCGGGCGCATGGCGGCCGTCACCGAGCGCTTCGACCGCCGCGGCTCCTCCATGCGCAAGCGTTTGGAGAAGGCGCTCAGCACGGGCGGTTTCGATGCGGAGGCCGGCGTGTCTTTGGAGGACGCGTCCGCTGCGGCGCGCGAGGCCACTGCGCCCACGTCGAACCGCGCATGGGAGAGCGTTCAGTTGGCGCGCAACGTGCATCGTCCCACGGCGCTCGCCTACATCGACTCGTTCGTGGACGGGTTCATCGAGCTGCACGGCGATCGCATGTTCGGCGACGACGGCGCCGTGGTGTGCGGCCTCGGCTGGATCGAGGGTCGCGCGGTGACGGTGATCGCGCAAGAGAAAGGACGCGACCTCAAAGAGCGCATCGCGCGCAACTTCGGCTGCCCGCAGCCGGAGGGCTACCGCAAATCTTTGCGCCTCATGCGTCAGGCCGAGAAGTTCGGCCGCTCCGTGGTGTGCCTCGTGGACACGCAAGGCGCGTTCTGCGGCATGGAGGCCGAGGAGCGCGGGCAGGGCAACGCCATCGCCGACAACCTGCTGGCGCTCGCGGGCCTGCGCGTGCCCGTGGTGAGCGTGCTGTTGGGCGAGGGCGGCTCGGGCGGCGCGCTGGCGCTGGCGCTGGCCGATCGCGTGGCCATGCAGGAGCACGCGGTGTACTCGGTGCTGTCGCCGGAGGGCTTCGCGTCCATCCTGTGGAAGGATCGCACGCGCGCCGCCGAGGCGGCCGCCGTCATGAAGATGAGCGCGGCCGAAGCCTGCGAGATGGGTATCGTGGACGCCGTGCTGTCCGAAGGAGCGGGCCCTGCGCATGAGAACCCCGAGCAGGCGGCCGAGGGCGTGCGCTCCTACGTGTGCGCCACGCTTGACGAGCTATGCGCAACGCCGACCGACGAGCTGCTGCGAGCCCGCTACGAACGCTTCGGCAAGTTCTAAGCCGCGCCTCATCCGTCCAGCAAATCGAGCAGCTCCTCCTGGCTCAGGCTCGCCAGCGACACGCCGCCGGCGCCGATCACCTGGTCGGCGAGGTCGGTCTTCGCATCCTGCAAATGCAGGATGCGCTCTTCGACGGTGTCCTTCGCGATGACCTTGTGGACGCTCACCACCTGCGTCTGGCCGATGCGGTGCGCGCGGTCGGTGGCCTGGTTCTGCGCAGCGGCGTTCCACCAGGGGTCGGCGTGCACCACCACCGACGCGCCGGTGAGGTTGAGCCCGGTGCCACCCGCTTTGAGCGACACGAGGAACACGGGCGTGTCGTCGTCGTTGAACGCGTTCACCAGATCGAGCCGGCGCTTCTTCGGCGTGGTTCCCGTGATGGTGAAGTAGGGCACGCCGTGCGCGTCCAGCACTTCGGCGATCAGCGAAAGGAAGCTTGTGAACTGGGAGAACACAAGCGTCTTCTCGCCGGCGTCCATGGCCGATTCCACGATCTCTGCGATGGCGTCCAGCTTTGCCGCGTGCCCGGCGTAGTTCTCGTACAGAAGGCGCGGGTCGCAGCACAGCTGGCGCAGCTTCGTCAGCTCGGCGAGCACCTCCACTTTGCGCTCGTGGAACTGCTTGTTGTTGCGGTTGTTCTTCTGCAGGGTCAGCGCGTCGCGCAGCTGCTGCTCGTGGGCGGCGTACAGGCGCTGCTGCTCGGCCTCCATGGGGACGTACACCACCGATTCCAGCTTGTCGGGCAAGTCTTGCAGCACGTCGGCCTTCAAGCGGCGCAGCATGAACGGTGCCACGAGGGAGCGCAGACGGCGGGCGGCGTCCTCGTCGCCTCCGGTGATGTCCAGCTCGAAGTGCTCGCGGAAGCGCATGTAGGATCCCAGAAGCCCGGGCATGAGGAAGTCGAAGATGCTCCACAGCTCGCTCAGACGGTTCTCCATCGGCGTTCCGGTCAGCGCGAAGCGGTGGCGCGCCCGCACGCGCTTCGCGGCGCGCGCCGTCTTGGTGGCGTGGTTCTTCACGTACTGCGCCTCGTCGAGCGCGCAGCAGTAGAATTCGCGCCGGGCGAAGTCCTCCGCGTCGATGCGCAGCAGGTCGTAGGAGGTGATCAGCACGTCGCAGCAGCGCCCGTCGCGGGCAAGCTCGCTTTCGCGTGCGTCTCTCTCGCACGCCTCGGCGCGGATGCGCATGCGCTCGCGCTTGGCGCCCACCGCGGCGCGCACGTCTAGGGTCGGGGCGAAGCGCTCGAACTCGGCCATCCAGTTGTACACGAGGGAGGCGGGGCACACGATGAGGCTGGGCCCAACGGCGCGCGCCTCGCTCTGGCGTGCCAGCAGAAACGCGATGAGCTGCACCGACTTGCCCAGGCCCATCTCGTCGGCCAGGATGCCGCCGAGATCGCGGTCGGCCAACGCGCTCATCCAGCGCAGCCCTTCCGCCTGGTAGGGGCGCAGCGTGGCGGCCAGCTGGTCGGGCACCGGGCACGGCTCGCCGGCCGATGCCCGGAAGCTTTCCAGGTAGCGCATGAACGAGCGGTTGCGCTCTGCGCCCTTGAACTGCTCGTCGAGGTAGAACGCGTGGTAGGCGGGAAGCTCCACCGCGCCTGCGGCCAGCTGTTTGGGCGTGAAGCCGAAGTCCTCCGCAAGGTGGTCGAGCTGAGCGAGGTCGTACTCCGTCAGATCGAGGTACGCACCGCTCTTCAGACGGTGGAAGCGCTTGCGCCGCCGGTAGCTCGCCAGCAGCGCCGCCACCTCGGCCGGGGGCAGGTCGTCGGTGGACACGGCCAGGTTGATGAGGTTGCCCGCCAGCGAGATGCCCACCGAGATGCGTGGCTTCTTGTCTACGAGCAGCCGGTCGAACGCGGGCGTGGTGAACGCCTGGCCCAGCGCCTGGAACTGGACAAGGCCGCCGAACACGAGGTCGGCCACCGCCGTCTCGTCGCTCAGCATGATGGATGGGGGAGCTTCTAATGTGTCGAAATACTGCTTGACCAGCCGCCTCGCGCGACCCTCCAGCTTCTCGTCGCGCAGGGGGCCCGCCTCGTCGCGAGCGGGGGAGTCGAGCAGCGGATAGCGGCGTTCGCCGTACACGGCTTGCGCGTCGCAGGTGACGTCGCGGTCGGTCTTGTCGAAGTAGAACTCCAGCTTGCACGGCACGGGGCGGAACAGCCCGATCTCGGTCGGCGTTTCCACATGGAGGCGCTTCTCGATGGCGGGCAGCACGGTGGCGCAGAACAGGGGCATGTCGGCGAGGCTGACGAACAGGCGGGCATCGTCGTTCTCGTACACGGTGCGCAGGAAGCCCGCCGTGCGCGCGAAGTCGGCCGAGCAGCGGAAGAACGTCTCGCCCTGCCACAGGTACATGCGGTCGCCCTGCGCCACGAAAGCCAGCTCGTCGGCTTCGATGGCGTAGCCGCCGTCGTCGGTGCGCCGCACCGAGACCTCGACATCGGGGTCGGCGCTGACGACATGCGCGCGGGTGAGGGAGCGCGTTCCGTAGTCGGTGCCTTCGACGGTGAAGGGGCGGCCGTCCAGCAGATCCAACAGCTCGATGAGCTCGTAGTCCGACAGGTCGAGGTCGCGTCCGATCTCGTCGCGTCCGCGGTAGCGCCAAAACGCGCTGCCGGTGGCCTGCTCGCGCAGCGCCACGGCGCGGTCGAGGAACCGGGCGATGGGGCGCGCCGACTCGGCGAGCATCGCCGGGACGTGCGTGAACGCGAGCTTCTTGCCGTAGGAGAACCGCTCGCCGCGCCGCATGCGGCCGACGAAGTCCGAGATGCTCTTCATGACGTAGGAGCCCTGGGGGCCGACGACCTTGAAGTGCGCCGACCACGACCGATAGCCGTACACGACGGTTGCTTCCAGATCGATGCCGCCCTGTTCCTCAGCTTCTGCAGCGGCTTTGCTGCGCTCCATGAGCTCGAGCAGGCATGAAGACGTGGTCGGCGCGCGATGGGCTCGGTAGCCCATGAACTTCTCAGGCGCGTCCAGATACGTCAACGCCAGAGCCACGCAGTGCTTGCACATGCCGTCATACTCGCGGTAGGCGGGGCAGGTGCAGGCGTAGTCGACCAGGTCGCCTTCGTCCTCGTCGAAGGTGACGGAGGTGCGGTAACGGTCGTTCCAGCCGCTGCTGCTGGCAACGAACGCGGACAGCGTGGTCTCGGGAGGGTTGTAGCGGACCTGCTTTGTGAGGATGTTGCGGTCGGAGGCTGCGATGGACCGTGCCCGTTGCAACGTGCGCGCATGGCAGTGCCTGCTGATGTCGTCTTCGGATAGCATGCGGTGCGGCGGCCCTCCCTCGAAAGCATTGCAGAACATCCGTACAATGGTACCAGAAATCCAGAACCGTGCGCGCCGCGTTGGGCGAACGCGGGTGTTCCCTGCGTCCGTTCGGAATGCTATGCTGTCCGCAATCGCTCCTCGCAGGGAAGAGCGCGGGTGTAATTCGCGGTGAACGAACGGATGGTGCCATGCTCGCGCATGCAGTCGACGCGTCGGAATCCTCGCAGCCTCGGCAAGGGGTGCGAGGCCTCGTCATCGCCACGTTCGCCTTCGTCACCGTGTTCGCCGCTTCGGCTGTGCCTATCCCTTTGTACTCCGAGTACAAAGGGGCGATCGGGCTCACCGACGCCGACATCTCCGCCACCATGCTCATGTACCTGTTCGGCGTCGTGCTGACGCTGTTCTTGTCGGGATCGCTGTCCGATGCGGCGGGACGGCGCCCCTTGGCGGCGGCGTCGCTGCTGCTTGCCATGCTCGGTTGTTTCCTGTTCTTGAGAGCGGCCGATCCGACGATCGTGCTGGTTGCGCGAGCCGTGCAGGGCGTGTCGTGCGGCTTGGCCATGAGCGCCGTTTCGGCGCTGGTCGTCGATTCCGCCGTGGGGCGCTACGAGGGGTTCGGGCTGGCGGTGGCCGGTTGCGGCGCGCTGCTGGGCGTGATGGCGGGCTCGCTGGCCGTGGGGTTCTTGTCCTTGGTCACCCAACAGCACGCGCTGATCTATTGGATCATGATCGCGTTGCTGGCGCTGGGCGCGATCCTCATTCCCGCGGCTCCCGAAACGGTCGTCAGCCGCGTGCCGCTGCGAACCGCCTGCAAGCCGGTGATCGGCGTGGATGCGAAGCTGCGTGGTGTGCTGCCCATCGCCGCGTGCGCCTACGTCGCGTCGTGGGGCGTGGGCACGTTCTTCCAATCGTTCAGCTCGCCGGTGGCGGCGGAATGCTTCGGTTCGAGCGACCCGTTCATGGCATCGGCTATCCTCGCGCTGTCGATGGCGCCCAGCGCGTTGGGGGCGCCGCTTGAGGCGCGCATGCCGTCGGGCGTGTCGTTGCGTGTTTCGATGGCGGCGCTCCTCGTGTTCACGTGCGCGATGTGCGTAGCGATGGCGGCCGGGGCTTTGGGCGCTTTCCTCGTGCTGGTGGCGTTGTTCGGCCTGTCCACGGGCATGTGCCTGTCGGGCAGCCTGCGCCTCTTGTTCGCGCGGGCCGACATGCGCAGCACGGCGACGGTGGTGTCGACCATCAATCTCATCGGCTACACGGGATCGGCGGTTCTTAGCGGGATGATGGGCGCGCTCGTGGGCGCGACGACGCTCGTGGGCGTGCTTGCGGCGCTGGCCATGTTCGCGGCCGTCGCCACGGTTCTAGTGTTCGCGCGCACGCGCTAACGCAGCGGAGTCGCGGGCTTTGCTATACTGGGTTTTTCGACGAAACGAGGACGAGCGATGCCGATAGCCGTGAGCGCATGCCTGCTGGGGGAGCCGTGCCGCTACGATGGGAAGTCGCGTCCCTGCGAGGACGTGCTGAAGCTGCACGACGCTTGCGAGATGGTTCCCGTGTGCCCCGAGGTGCTGGGCGGGCTGCCTGTGCCGCATGCCCCCTGCGAGATCGCCGCCGCCGAGCGCGCGCTGCGCGTGACGGACGCGGACGGGGTCGACGTCACGGACGCGTTTTTGGCCGGAGCCGCCAAGACGGTGGAGCTGGCGAAGGAGCAGGGGTGCAAGCTGGCCGTGCTCAAGGCGAAGAGCCCTTCGTGCGGATGCGGCCTCGTGTACGACGGCGCGTTCGCCGGCGAGCTCGTGCCCGGTTACGGCGTGGCGGCGCGCGCCTTGCGCGAGGCGGGCGTGCGGGTGCTCGACGAGGTGTGGTTCGCGGCTTGTGTTCGGGCCGGCGAGGCGCGGCATCCCGGTTGTCCGCCGGCGATTCTGGCGGAGACGTCGGGGGAGTGCCCTGCGCTCGAGACCGAGCGCCTCGTGCTGCGCCCGCTCGTTTCCGACGATATCGACGACGTGTACGCCTACTGCAGCGATCCCGCCGTCGGGCCCGATGCCGGATGGGCCCCGCACCGCACGCGCGAGGACTCGCGCATGTTCGTGGAGGTGATCGCGAGCGAGCCTCATGTGTTCGGCATCTTCGAGAAGACGGGCGCGGGGACGGGAGCCACGGGGCCGTGCATCGGGTCGATCGGCCTCATCCGCGATCCGCAGCGGCGCAACGTCGACTGCCTCATGCTGGGCTATGCGCTCGCGCGCACGGCATGGGGGCGGGGCTGCATGACCGAGGCGGCGGACGAGGTGCTGCGCTACGGCTTCGAGGAGCTGGGGCTTGGCCTGATCACGTGCACGCACTACACGTTCAACGATCGTTCGCGCCGCGTGATCGAGAAGGCGGGCTTCGTCCACGAGGGCACCATCCACGGCGCCGAAGCAACCCCCGACGGCCTCATGCAGGACTTCGAATCGTACTATCTTCCCCGCGAGCTTTGGGATGAGGCGAAGGGACGGGGCTAACGTCTCATTTCGAGGTCGACCGCGGCCAGCTTGTCGACGAGCTTGCGGTAGATCCGGTCGCGCATCCACGGTTCCGTCGATGCGGCCAGCGCCTCGTCGAGGTCCATCCAGCGCACGCCGCTGTTCTCGTCGGGCTTGACGCGCAGCGGGTCGTCGGGCGACGCGACGGCCAGATACGTCACGTTGAGGTGTACATGCGAGCTGACGTAGCGCCCGCGTTTCTCGTGCCCGTCCACGGTGAGCACCTCGAGCGAGAAGATGTTCCCCGGCCCGCACGGCACGATGCGCGCGTCGGCGACGCCGGTCTCCTCCTCCAATTCGCGCAGCGCCACCTGTTCCAGGTCGCGCTCTCCGTCGGCGTGCCCGCCTATCCAGCTCCACGACCCGTACGTGTTGTGGAACACCATGAGCGTCTTGGTCGCGGTCGGGTCGACCGTCCAGATCGAGCACGTCATATGCGCGAGCGAGTCGCGTTGGAAGACCCGCGGGTCGGCTTCCAGCTGTCGGAGGATAACCTCGCGATCGGATGCCTCCTGCTGGTTGAAGGGTTGGTAGGAGCGTATGTCGGTGGTGAGGGACATGGGGGTATTGTACAACCCGGTTGTTCTTCGGGCATGCTTCATGCACCTGTTTTTTGGATTAGACATTCTTTCAATGATAAACGAAAACGCTTTTCTGCAAGTCCCGCTTGGGGGACATGCGAAAACAGTTTCCAGAGTATCATCGAGAGCTATAAAAATGATTAGAGAGCTTATGCATGTCAAGATGAGTTATATTTTATAGCTGAACGGCGCGCGATTGCGCCAACTGACGGGAGGTATTCATGTACGTATCCCATGTTGCCGAAGATGGGCGTATCGAAGAAGTGGCCGACCATCTTCGCGAGGTGGCCGAGATGGCGGCTGAATTCGCGCGGCCGTTCGGAGCCGAGTCTTGGGCTTATGCGGCAGGCATGGCCCACGATATCGGCAAGTACTCCGCAGAATTCCAGAACCGCATCCTCCGTGACGGCCGCAAGGTGGACCACTCCACGGCGGGGGCTTATGAGCTATATGAGCGGGCCGGGTTGCCACTGCTCGGCTTCTGCATCGCGGGACACCACGGAGGCCTGCCCGATAGCGGATCATTGGCCGAACCGGATGGACCGTCGCTGATAGGACGCTTTCGCAAAGCGGAGCATCGCCAGCTTCCCGACTATCGCGCTTATGCTCGCGAGGTCGAGCTGCCCGAGACGGAATCGGTCACTTTCGACAACATGGCTCATTTCGATCCCTTCTCGATCGCCTTTTTGACGCGCATGGTGTTCTCGTGTCTGGTCGATGCGGACTTCCTCTGCACGGAGCGCTTCATGAAGGGGTCGGCGCGCGAGCATCTGAACGCCGATTCGCTCGAAACATTGAACGAGCGCCTCGAGTGCGTGATCCAATCGTTCTACCCTCCTCGAACCGAACTCAGCAAGACGCGTTGCTCTATTCTGGACGCGTGTGCCGAATCGGCATCGGATGCTCCAGGCGTTTTCTCGCTCACGGTTCCCACCGGCGGCGGCAAGACGTACGCCTCGCTGCGCTTCGCTTTGCGGCATGCGCTCTCTGACGGGCATAATATGCGACGCGTCATCTATGCGGTACCCTACACGTCGATCATCGAGCAGAACGCCGAGGTGTTTCGCAAGGTGGTCGGCGCGAACAACGTTCTCGAACATCATGGCAACTTCGATTTCGATAATGCGGGCGAAGATGGAGGGCTGTTGCGACTTGCGACGGAGAATTGGGATGCGCCCGTCGTGGTCACAACGAATGTGCAGCTTTTCGAATCGCTGTACGCCAGCAAAACGTCGCGTTGCCGCAAATTGCACAATATCACGAACAGCGTGATCGTGCTCGACGAGGCTCAGATGCTCCCTGCGAAGCAGCTGCTGCCTTGCGTGCGGGCGCTGGCCGAGTTGGTTCACCGCTATGGATGCACGGTAGTGCTCTGCACGGCCACCCAGCCGTCGCTAGACAAGATGTTCGGTTTGTACGGATGTCCGGTGCGCGAGATCGCTCCCGAGCCGCAAGCTCTGTACGAGCGTTTGCGGCGCACTGAGTATCGCTTCATCGGCAAGATCGAAGATGCGGTGCTCGCTGACAGGTTGTCTTCTCGTGAACAAGTGCTTTGCGTCGTCAATAGTCGAAGTCAGGCGAAATCCCTCTATGATTTGGTGCAAGCGTCGTCGGATGACGGAGACGGCGTGTTCCATCTGTCCACGCTCATGCATTCGGTTCATCGAGAGAAGGCGCTCGCCGAGATACGCCTGCGGCTGGTTCGAGGAGAAACCTGCAGGGTGATCGCAACGAGCTTGATCGAGGCCGGTGTCGATGTCGATTTTCCTATCGTGTACCGCGCGCTTGCCGGAGTGGACAGCATGGTTCAATGTGCTGGTCGATGCAACCGCGAGGGAAGGCATCCTGTTTACGAGAGCGTCGTCTACCTGTTCGAGCCGGGTACGGGGTACGGCGTTCCGAATGATATTAGTCAAAAATGCGCGATCGCGCGTTCGGTAATGCTGGAGATGGGGGTCGACATCCGAGCTGCCGAGGCGGTGGAAGAGGGTGTCGCATGCGATATCGGTTCGCTTGGGGCGATCGCGTCGTATTTTGAACAGTTGCACGATATACGCCGCGACCGGCTGGATGCGGAAGGCGTGCTCGAGGACCTCACGGAAATTGGTCGGGCGGAGTTCCATGAAGGCAAGTCGGTTCCCCTTATCCCCTTCAAGCATGCCGCCGATCGCTTCCGTATGATCGAAGACGGATCGTGCTCCATCATCGTTCCTGATCCCGCGATAGCGCAGCAGCTTCACGAGCTTCGCGTGGGAGTCGCTTCCCGGGGTTCGATGCGCCGGGTGGCGCGCTATTCGGTGAGTCTCTACGACAATGACGTCAAAGCGTTGCAGAGCACGGGTGCCATCAGATTGCTGGATGGGGATACATACGAGTTGGTGGATACCGGCCTCTACAGCGAAGAAACGGGACTCGATGCCTCGCAGGCTGGAGGAAAGGGCTTGTTCTTGTAGCGGCCGAAAAGCCGAGCTTTTTCAAAGTTGTACCAGAACAGTCCCACGCGTGCAGTTCGAAGCTGGTATGCTGCATGTATAAGCACCTTGATAATTTTATGAAATCAAGGATCTCGATCATCTGAAGAATCGAGCGGTAGAAAAGAGTAAAACGTACAGGAAGGAGGTGTCCTATGGCTTATGGCATTTGCGTCGAAGTATGGGGCGATCGAGCGCTCTTCACGCGTCCGGAACTTTCGGTGGAGCGCGTGTCGTACGACGCGATGACTCCCAGCGCTGCGAGAGGGCTGCTCGAGAGCATTTACTGGCATCCGGGCATGCGCTACACCATCGACCGTATCCATGTGCTCAATCCCATCCGATTCACGAACGTGCGCCGAAACGAGGTGAAATCGAAAGCGCTCGCCAGTACCATGCGCACGGCGGCGACAGGGGGAGGAAAGCTTCCCTATATCAATACGAAGGACGATATCCAGCAGAGGGCGTCACTCATCCTCATCGATGTTCGCTATGTTATAGAGGCTCATTTCGACCTCACCGACAAGGCCACGCCGGACGACAACGCTGGTAAATTCAAGGACATTATCAGGCGAAGGCTCGAACGTGGGCAGTGCTACTCGATGCCCTACTTCGGAACACGCGAGTTCCCGGCGCATTTCAAAGCATGCGAAGAGGTTCCGTCATCTTGCGGGTTCTATGCAGACGAAAGCGAACGTGACCTCGGCTTCATGTTGTACGACATGGACTACCGCGATCCGAAGAACATTGCCCCTATGTTCTTCCGCGCGGTCATGCGCAACGGGGTGATCGACGTGGCGGGAAGCGAGGTGTTTCGATGATCCTTCAAGCGCTGGTCGGCTTTTACGAGCAGCTCGCTAAAGAGCATCCTGAGAAGATCGCTCGGGTGGGGTGGTGCTCGCGTCAGGTGGCGTTCATGCTGGTGCTGTCGTCCGAGGGCGAACTGGTCAATGTTATTCCATCCGATGAGAAGCGCGGTTGGACGATGATGGTTCCCGAGCAGGTGAAGCGCACGGTGGGTGTGGCAGCGAACCTGTTATGCGACAACGCGACCTATCTGCTTGGCATCGATGCGAAGGGCAAGCCCGAACGCGCTCGGCAGTGCTTCGAAGCTGCGAGGGAGCGGCATCTCGCGTTCTTGCAGGGGGTTGGTTCTCCGTCTGCAGCGGCGATCCGCCGTTTCTTCGAAACGTGGAACCCTGAAGATGCGCTTTCCCGCGTGGCCGTTACGGATGCAGGGGAGGCTTTGCTCGCTGGAGGGAATCTCGTGTTCAGAGTGGACGGCAAGAACGCGCTGGACGATCCCGCCATCCGGTCGGCTTGGGAAAAGGCCTGCGAAAAGCCCTCGGAGGGCGCGGCTGTTATGACCTGTCTAGTATCGGGCAAACAAGCTCCTATTGCCCGGCTGCATCCCGCCATCAAGGGCGTTGTGGGCGCGCAGGCCATGGGTGCTTCGCTCGTCGGGTTCAACGCGCGAGCATTTGAATCCTACGGGAACGACGAAGAGCAGGGCCTTAACGCGCCGGTGAGCGAGTACGCGACGTTCGCTTATTCTACGGCGCTCAACTACCTGCTTTCAGATCGCAAGCACCATATGAGGATCGGCGATACGACAGTAGTGTACTGGGCTGACAAGCACGATCAGGCCTGCGTCGACATCATGTCCGATTTCTTGAATCCTCAAACAGGAGGTGGCGACGATAAAGACAACGAAAGCGGCAAAGGTGATCCCGATCGCGTCATAGACGCGGTTATGCAGAGACTTGCGCAAGGGCTTCCTATTGGGGAGGTCGATCCTGATGCCAACTTCTATGTGCTCGGACTTGCTCCGAACGCTGCTCGCTTGTCGGTTCGTTTCTTTCAGCGGGATACGTTCGGCGCCATGCTCGACAATTTGTACCAGCACTACGAGAGACTCGATATCGCGCGCGCTCCGTATGAGAAGAAGTACCTCGTGCCATACCGCTTACTGGTTGAAACCGAGAATCCGAATGCGAAGCAGCCGGCTGCCACATCGCTGCTTGGCGGTGCGCTCCTTCGCTCCATTTTGGGGAACCAGCGCTACCCGGAGGCTCTTTTCGAGCAGACGATCCTGCGCGTGCGAGCAACACAGGATAACGAGGAGCGGCGCACGCGCAAGGTGACGCGCGGTCGAGCAGCCATCATCAAGGCATACCTGATAAAAAACTGCAACCGAAGCGAGGAGGAGGTCACCGTGGGACTGAACGAAGAGCGTTCCGACGCTCCCTACGTGCTGGGAAGGTTGTTCTCGGTGCTCGAGAGCATTCAAGAAGCCGCAAGCCCCGGTTTGAATTCGACGATTAAGAACAAATACTACGATTCGGCGAGTGCCACTCCGAGCGTGATCTTCCCGATCGTGATCGGCTTGTGCGACAAGCACCTCACCAAGCTTTCGCGAGACAGCAAGGGGCTTGCCGTGCACTACGAGAAGATGCGCGGGGAGCTTCTCGGCAAGTTGGACGCGTTTCCCAAACGGCTCTCGCTTGAGGAACAGGGCGATTTCATCTTGGGATACTACCATCAAAACCAAAAGCGCTTTGAAAAGCGCGATGCTGAATCCGACCAGATCCAGGAGGCATAGCCATGAGCAATCCTATCAAGAACCGTTACGATTTCGTTGTCTACTTCGATGTCGAGAACGGCAACCCCAACGGTGACCCGGATGCTGGCAATATGCCGCGCATCGACCCGGAAACCGGATACGGCATCGTCACGGACGTATGCCTGAAGCGCAAAGTGCGCAACTACGTCGAAACGGTGAAGGAGGACGATCCCGGTTTCGACATCTACGTGAAGGATGGCTCCATTCTCAACGTGAACGATGCTCGCGCGTTCGAAGCGCTTGGCATCGATGCGAAAGACATAAAGAAGCTCAAGAAGGATGATCCTGAGCTTGACGAGAAGATTCGCGACTTCATGTGCGCGACGTTCTACGACGTGCGCACGTTCGGCGCGGTGATGACGACGTTTGTGAAAAACTCGCTCAACTGCGGCCAGGTGCGAGGTCCGGTGCAGCTGACGTTCGCTCGAAGCGTCGACCCTATCATTCCTCAGGAGATCACCATCACGCGCGTAGCCAAGACCACCGAAGAACGCGCCGAAGCGAGCAACACCGAGATGGGCCGCAAGTACGTGGTTCCCTATGCGCTCTATCGCGGGGAGGGCTACGTTTCTGCGAACTTGGCGCGCAAATCGACGGGATTCTCGGAGGACGACCTCGCCCTTCTGTGGGATGCTATCGTCAACATGTTCGAGCACGATCATTCGGCTGCGCGCGGCAAGATGGCGGTTCGCGCGCTCGTGGTGTTCAAACATGACAGCGAGCTTGGCAATGCGCCGTCGTACAAGCTGTTCGACGCTGTTTCAACCCAGAAGAAAGCCGGCGTGGAGGCTCCGCGTTCCATCGACGACTACGAGGAGATCACCGTTGACGAGGGCGCCGTGCCCGAGGGGGTCACGGTTCTGAGGATGGTGTAGCGGTGTACGACGAGGACGAGTTCCTCGCGCTGTCCGGTATCCAGCACTTCGCGTTCTGCCGACGACAGTGGGCGCTCATCCATATCGAGCAAGCGTGGGCCGACAACGTGTTGACAGCCCAAGGCGAGCTCATGCACAAACGCGCCCATGATGAAGAGCTGCGCGAACGGCGAGGCGATACCCTCGTCGTTCGCGGCTTGTCGGTGCATTCGCGTGCGCTCGGCTTGTCAGGGAAGTGCGATGTCGTCGAATTCCATAAGGATACGCATGGCCATCCTCTCGCAGGAGAGGATGGCCTTTGGCGCGCCGTGCCGGTGGAGTACAAGCGTGGGTCGAGCAAGGCGAACGATGCCGACCGACTGCAATTGTGCGCACAGGCGTTGTGCTTGGAGGAGATGCTTGGGGCGGATGTGCCCATTGGGTTCCTCTACTACGGCGAAACGCGTTCGCGCGAAAAGGTGGAGTTCGACGAGTCGTTGCGCGCCTTGGTTGGCTCGATGGCGGAGGAGATGCATGCCTTGTATCGACGTCGTCATACGCCACGGGTGAAGCCTTTCTCGGCCTGTCGGTCGTGCTCGTTGAACGACCTCTGCCTGCCGCGCGCCATCAATCGGGCGACGGTCGGGGAGTATGTGGCCAAAAGGCTTTCCGAGGAGGAGCTATGAGGCATTTGCTCAACACGCTTTACGTGTTCACGGAAGACGCGTATCTCATGCTCGATGGGGAGAACGTGGTTGTACGTCGCGATGGCGCAGAGCTTGGACGAGTGCCGCTCCATACGCTCGAGGGCATCCTCTGCTTCTCGTACCGAGGTGCAAGTCCTGCCCTTATGGGTGCTTGCGTCGAACGGGGCGTTGGCTTGTCGTTCTTCGATCGGAAGGGTCGTTTCCTTGCAGGCGCATACGGCGAGCAGCGCGGAAACGTGCTGCTGCGAAAAACGCAGTATGCATGGTCTGAAGACACCGAAAAGAGCCTTGCTATCGCTCGGAATTTCATTGTGGGAAAGCTCTACAACGGTCGTTGGGTGCTCGAACGGGCGGTGCGCGACCATGGGTTGCGTATTGATACGGGATCGGTGAAGGCAACCAGCATGAGGCTTGACGGCTCACTTCGTAGTGCGGCCGAGTGTGAAACGATGGATTCCTTGCGAGGGATTGAGGGCGACGCGGCTGCAGAGTATTTCGGCGTGTTCGATGAGCTGGTGTTGCGAGATAGGGAGACGTTTCGTTTTACAGGTAGAGCGCGGCGTCCTCCGACTGATGCGATGAACGCTATGCTGTCTCTGTTCTACACGGTTCTGGCTTTCGATTGCGCGTCTGCGCTTGAGGGTGTTGGGCTTGATCCGTTCGTGGGTTTCATGCATGCGGATAGGCCTGGTCGACGCTCGCTTGCTTTGGACTTAATGGAGGAGCTGCGGCCGGTGTTCGTCGATCGGTTCGTGCTTTCCGCCGTGAACAACCGGGTGGTGAGTTCGAAGGATTTTGAAAAGCGGGAATCGGGTGAGGTTCGGTTGGGCGATGAAGGGAGACGGGCTTTGTTCGGCGCTTGGCAAGAGCGAAAGAAGGAGACGATCACCCATCCCTTTTTGAAGGAGAAGATCCCCCGGGGGCTTGTGCCGCATGTGCAGGCGCTGTTGCTCGCTCGTTGCTTGCGCGGCGATCTAGACGGCTACCCGCCGTTTCTATGGAAGTGAGATGGTTGGCATGCTGACAGTGATTACCTACGACGTGAATACCGAGGATCCGGCAGGCCGACGTCGCTTGCGAAAAGTGGCGCGACATTGCGTCAATTACGGTCAGCGTGTCCAGAACTCAGTGTTCGAATGCGTTGCCGATGCTGCGACGATGGTTCGTATCAAGAGCGAGCTCGTCGAGCTGATCGATCCGGAGAAAGATAGTTTGCGATTCTACAGTCTTGGAAGCAAATATGAGACGAAGATTGAGCATGTAGGTGCGAAGCCAACGTACGAAGCTGAAGGGTTCTTGGCATTGTAGGACCATGGTGCGAGCACGAAGCTCGCATATGACATACGTGAGGTTCGCACCAAATAGTGTGACATAAAGATGCCTGACGCGCTTGTTGCGTGTACCTTGTTTGTCTATTGGCGCTATATGTTGATCGAGGCAGTAAATTTTGCGCATAATATTGCGGTCACTCCCCGCATGGGGAGTGCGGGTTGAAATTCGTTAGCCTTGGTCATCGGCTCACCTCCTTAACGTCACTCCCCGCATGGGGAGTGCGGGTTGAAATACTAGCACGGAGGTGCGCGGGTACGTTATCAAGGTCACTCCCCGCATGGGGAGTGCGGGTTGAAATAGCATCGTAGGTTGCCCGCCGTGGAATCCCGCGGTCACTCCCCGCATGGGGAGTGCGGGTTGAAATCTGAACGACTACGGGCTGCAAGACCTCGTGGGGCGTCACTCCCCGCATGGGGAGTGCGGGTTGAAATCCCTTTATTACAGGTACATAAACACCGACCGCGGTCACTCCCCGCATGGGGAGTGCGGGTTGAAATTACTCCGAAACGGAGTACATCCATGACACGGAGGTCACTCCCCGCATGGGGAGTGCGGGTTGAAATCGACACCTGCGCCTGAGTGTTTCCGATGGTAAGGTCACTCCCCGCATGGGGAGTGCGGGTTGAAATACGATCAGCCCGCCGTCTATCCGATGGCGCAGCGTCACTCCCCGCATGGGGAGTGCGGGTTGAAATCAGATGTCGCCGTTCATGGGCGCTTCAAGATCGGTCACTCCCCGCATGGGGAGTGCGGGTTGAAATCTCATAGTATGCGGGGCGCTGATGCGCGCCCCGGTCACTCCCCGCATGGGGAGTGCGGGTTGAAATCTCATTGGTGATCTCAATTCCAACCGGCACGAAGTCACTCCCCGCATGGGGAGTGCGGGTTGAAATTCCAGTATACAGAGCGTTGCGCAAGTTGTCCTGGGTCACTCCCCGCATGGGGAGTGCGGGTTGAAATCCGTGCTGCGCCCGCCCAATTCCATGAAAAGGCGTCACTCCCCGCATGGGGAGTGCGGGTTGAAATCAAAACCGAGAGGATGCTCATATCCGACGGCCGCGTCACTCCCCGCATGGGGAGTGCGGGTTGAAATAGGCCCTTAAAGCCCGCAATTACGACCTGTTGAGTCACTCCCCGCATGGGGAGTGCGGGTTGAAATACCTTGTAAAAGCCGTCGATGCGCGCGTACTCGGGTCACTCCCCGCATGGGGAGTGCGGGTTGAAATTCATATTCATAGATGTTCTCTGGCAGTCCAGGGAGGTCACTCCCCGCATGGGGAGTGCGGGTTGAAATCACATAGTCACGCCATAATCATCGCGCGAGAGCGTCACTCCCCGCATGGGGAGTGCGGGTTGAAATTACTTAGTGTGTTATATGCGCCGCAAATACTATGTCACTCCCCGCATGGGGAGTGCGGGTTGAAATGGATACGCTCTCATGCATGCATACCCTGTGGCCGGTCACTCCCCGCATGGGGAGTGCGGGTTGAAATTTGTTGTCGCCGTTCCTCGCGGCAGCCACCTCGGCGTCACTCCCCGCATGGGGAGTGCGGGTTGAAATCGATGCCGACCACGACGATAGCGCCCATGATGGGTCACTCCCCGCATGGGGAGTGCGGGTTGAAATGGGCTGACGACCCAAAGAAAAGTCAGCGCCGCGTCACTCCCCGCATGGGGAGTGCGGGTTGAAATTACTATGTTTACAGTACCGAGGAGCTGAGGCCGTGTCACTCCCCGCATGGGGAGTGCGGGTTGAAATTTGCCGACGTGCTGGACGGCTACAACCGCACCCACGAGTCACTCCCCGCATGGGGAGTGCGGGTTGAAATAGCCTCTTTTCGCTCGTCGCGTTCGTCGAGCTGGTCACTCCCCGCATGGGGAGTGCGGGTTGAAATTAAACGAACTTGAACAGACGCATTTTGATAACCGTCACTCCCCGCATGGGGAGTGCGGGTTGAAATGAGTTCGTTACCGACACGATCGGCCTCATCGGGTCACTCCCCGCATGGGGAGTGCGGGTTGAAATGAGCTCGCCTGTGTACCCGTCGTTGGTGACGATGGTCACTCCCCGCATGGGGAGTGCGGGTTGAAATACGTTGCCCGGATCGAGCTTGAGCGCGCGCTCGAGTCACTCCCCGCATGGGGAGTGCGGGTTGAAATTCGACGACGGCCCTCACGTCGTCGATGGTGCGGCCGTCACTCCCCGCATGGGGAGTGCGGGTTGAAATTATCACATGGAGCGGACGAGGTTCTCCGCGCGAGGTCACTCCCCGCATGGGGAGTGCGGGTTGAAATATCTTGGGCGTGCCGGGAGCGGGCAAGAGCTTCAGTCACTCCCCGCATGGGGAGTGCGGGTTGAAATATGGCGAGTACTTGGACGTAGTTGACGGTCGCCGGTCACTCCCCGCATGGGGAGTGCGGGTTGAAATACGTATACGGGCTTCGCGCCGGTGCCGTTGACGTCCGTCACTCCCCGCATGGGGAGTGCGGGTTGAAATGACAACGCGATGGCCAAGGTATCGACCATCGCGGTCACTCCCCGCATGGGGAGTGCGGGTTGAAATGATCCGCTACGACAACGTAGGGGATCAGGCCGAGTCACTCCCCGCATGGGGAGTGCGGGTTGAAATAATGAATCGATCAAGCGCGCCAACGGCGAACTCACCGTCACTCCCCGCATGGGGAGTGCGGGTTGAAATGAAACCGTGCGCGACGGCGGAAGCAAGCTGGACGGTCACTCCCCGCATGGGGAGTGCGGGTTGAAATGGAGAAACATATAAAAAGGACGGTGTAATCTCGGTCACTCCCCGCATGGGGAGTGCGGGTTGAAATCAGTTGATGTCTTTTCGCAGGTCGATGGCGCACGCGTCACTCCCCGCATGGGGAGTGCGGGTTGAAATAAGCCGACGAATACGCCGGCGAACGCCATTCAGCGTCACTCCCCGCATGGGGAGTGCGGGTTGAAATAGGCCCTGTCGGCCCGGTCGGCCCTGTCGGCCCCGTCACTCCCCGCATGGGGAGTGCGGGTTGAAATATGTCGGCCTTGGTGAACTCGGACAGGTCGAAGCGTCACTCCCCGCATGGGGAGTGCGGGTTGAAATATGCTACTAGACGATTTTTTTGTTCCGAAATTGGTCACTCCCCGCATGGGGAGTGCGGGTTGAAATAGCCTCTTTTCGCTCGTCGCGTTCGTCGAGCTGGTCACTCCCCGCATGGGGAGTGCGGGTTGAAATTAAACGAACTTGAACAGACGCATTTTGATAACCGTCACTCCCCGCATGGGGAGTGCGGGTTGAAATTGGCAGCCTCTCGCAGGGTCTCGGCTGGCTCAAGTCACTCCCCGCATGGGGAGTGCGGGTTGAAATGAAAAGCTGCACCGGCGTGCCGACCGTGATGCCGTTAGTCACTCCCCGCATGGGGAGTGCGGGTTGAAATGGCACTGACGTGAACGAAAGCGTCAAGGCTGCAAACGTCACTCCCCGCATGGGGAGTGCGGGTTGAAATCCCACCGCGATCACCCAGAACGTCGAGTACCTGGTCACTCCCCGCACGGGGAGTGCGGGTTGAAATATGTCGGGGAAAAGGCGCGAACCCATGTAGGCGGTCACTCCCCGCATGGGGAGTGCGGGTTGAAATCAGGTAGGCGTTGACGGCCTTGTCGTTGGCCTCGGCCAGTTACTCCCCGCATGGGGAGTGCGGGTTGAAATCTACGATGCCATGGCGTCCTATGCATTCACGGGGTCACTTCCCGCATGGGGAGTGCGGGTTGAAATGAGGAATATACGCGATTCGTTGAAACGGATGTAGATCACTTCCCGCATGGGGAGTGCGGGGTGAAATGGCACCGCGGTGTACTCCGTGCTCGAGAACGCGCGGGTCACTCCCCGCATGGGAGTGCGGGTTGAAACTGTTCGGGTTGGCTGGCAAGCTGAACGCTGACACGTCATCGTTCAGCTTGCGGGCGCGCGGGTTGAAGTCGCGAGCAGCTGTCGTGGTACGGCCGAGGCGTGGTCGGTCGTACCCCTCGCGGGCGCGCGGGTAGAAGCAGGGTATCCGGGTTGAAATCGAGCAGCGTTTCGGCAGGTTCTGTCGCTCTCAAACGAGGGGGTAACCGATCCTTGCCGTCGCTTCCTATCGAGACGCGGATTGATTCGCTGATTCCGAGTTTTGCTCGTCGGACGTCTGCGCCGAGTTGCGAAAGGCGCAGACGTCCTTCGGATCGCTACTCCACCACCAAATCAACGAACTCAAACGTCGTGCAGTCAACCAGGCCGCGGTTCGTCAGGCGCAGTTCGGGCAGGCATGCTAGCGGGATCAGGGCCATCGTCATGAACGGCGACGGCATGGTGCAGCCGATCTCGGCCCATGCGCCCTCCAAAGCATGTACCTTCTCGCTCATCGTTACGGCGTCGAGCGAGTCCATCAAACCGGCGATAGGAAGCTCCACCAACCCCAGGATCTCCCCGTCGGCGACCACCGCCATGCCGCCGCCGCAGGCGGCCAGCGTGTTCGCGGCCAGGGCCATGTCCTCGTCGTTCGTGCCCACCACCAGCAAATTGTGCGCGTCGTGCGCCACGGTGGACGCCATCGCGCCGCGCTTGATGCCGAAGCCCTTCACGAAGCCGCAGCCGCACGTGCCCGTCTCGTGATGGCGTTCGAACACGAACGTCTTCAGCACGTCCTGCTGAAGGTCGGACTCAAGCCGCCCGTCCACGACCGGCAGGTCCACATGCGCCTCGAACGTGCCGACCTTGGCGGGGATGATCTCGATCGCGCGCACCCGCACGGTTCCGTCGGCAACGCCTTCGGGTGCGGGCACCTCGAACGATGCGGGCGTCAGCTCGCGACCCAGGTGCATCGAGTGCGTAACCCAGTCGGGGAATTGGAACGGCGGCAGGTCGAACAGGGCGCGGCCGTCTTCCGCCACCACGTCGCCGTCGATCAGCACGCGGGTGACCCTCAGGTCCTCCAGATCGTCCAAGAACACGATGTCGGCGCACTTGCCCGGCGCGATGGAGCCCAGGTCGTGGTCCATCTGGAAGCACTGAGCGCAGTTGATGGTGACCATCTGGATGGCGGTCACCGCGTCGATCCCCAGCCCGACGGCCACCCGCACGATGTGGTCGAGGTGCCCGTCGGCCACCAGCGTGTGCGGGTGCGTGTCGTCGCTGACCAGCGTCGCGAAGCGCGTGTCGATGTCGTTCGCCAGCACGGCTTCGGCCAGCACCGGCAGGTCCTTCCAGGCCGAGCCGTAGCGCAGCTGGGCGTACATGCCGAGGCGCATCTTCGCCAGCACGTCCTCGGGACGCGTGGACTCGTGGCAGCAGCGCACGCCCGAGGCGATGTAGGCGTTCAGGCCCCGGTCGGTCTCGGGCATGGAGTAATGGCCGGTCACGATCTTGCCTGCCTCCAGCGTGGCACCCACTTCGCCATGCGCGTGGTCCGTGCTTCCTAGGATGCCCGGGAAGTTCATCATCTCGCCGAGCCCCACGACGCTCGGCCATGCCATCGTCTCGGCCACGTCGTCCGGGCCGATGGACGAACCGGTGTCCTCGAAGCCGGGCACGGCGGGCACGCACGACGGGGTGGTGATCATCGTCTTGAGCGGCGTGCGCCGCGCGTCCTCCTCCATCACCTTCACGCCGTCGAGGCCTAGCACGTTGCAGATCTCGTGCGGGTCCATGTAGATGCCCGTGGTGCCGTGCGGCACGACGGCGCGCGCGTATTCGCCCACGCCCATCATGGACGATTCCACGTGGATGTGCCCGTCGAGGAACCCTGGCGCGATGTACTGCCCCTTCGCATCGATGACCTGCGTGTCCTCGCCGATGCAGTGGTCTGCCCGGCCGAGGTAGGCGATGCGGCCCTCGGCGATGGCCACGTCCACGTTCTCCTGGATCTCGGCCGTGCACACGTTCACGAGCTTCGCGCCCTTGATCACCGTCTCGGCGGGCGCGAGCCCCTGGGCGACGGCGGACAGGGTTTTCGAGCATTCCCACAGCGGCTTCTTGCAGAACTTGTTGATCATGCCTCGCTCCTTCGATGAACGGCGCCGTCTCTTCGGCGCAGGGTCGATACGGTCATTATCTGCCTTGCTCAAGCTGCCGTCCACGATCCCTTTCTAGACTTCAAGCGGAATGCGCAAACGTTCTGTTGCGTCCGCGCTGACGTCCTCGGGTGTATACTGCGAGTCGCTTTGCGCGCCGTGCACCCGTACCGAAAGGACTGATCATGCTGGTTACCACCCTCGACCATGCCGCTGGCAACGATTACCTCGCCGCGCGTTTTCAGAAGGCGTATGCTTTTTTGAACAGGGATGACCTCGGGTCGCTCGCGCTCGGCCGCGTCGACATCGACGGGGACGCCGTGTTCGCCAACGTGCAGGAATACGACACGGTTCCCGCCGAGGAGAAGCAGCTGGAGGCGCACCGCCGCTACTACGACGTGCAGTTCGTCGTGTCGGGCGAGGAGGTCATGCAGTATGCGCCGCTCGAAGGCCTCGCGAAAGTACAGCCCTTTGACGAAGACGCCGATTTCGGGCTGTACTGCACACCCGAGCGTCCCAGCTCCATCGTGCTGCGTGCGGGCGACGTGGCCGTGCTCGCACCCGAAGACGCCCACAAGCCGGGATGCGCGCTCGACGCCCCATGCTGCGTGCGCAAGATCGTCGTCAAAGTGCTCGCGTAGCGCGCATGGGGCTCCGGGCAGAAAACGATCCGTCGTTCTACCTGTACGTGCTCGAATGCGCCGACGGCACATGGTACACGGGCTACACCGTGGACGTCGCCGAACGCGTTCGCGCGCATAACGCCGGAGCGGGCGCGAAGTACACGCGCAGCCGCCTTCCCGTGCGCCTGCTCGCGCAGGCGGCGTACGCGACGAAGCACGAGGCCATGAGCGCCGAGTACCGCTTCAAGCGCCTCACGCGCCGTCAGAAAGAACGGCTCGTGCGCCGTGCCGCGCGCGAGCCGTTCGAGCAGGTTCTGAGCGACCTCATGCCCGCGGCGGGTGTGCGCGAAGACACGGAAGGTGTTGATGTCGGAGGGGAGGCGCGATGAGCCTGCGAAGCGCCGGCGACGACGTCGTTTCCCGGATCGCGCGCTTGTTGGAGCTCGAAGGCGACCGGTGGCGGCCTCATCGGGCGCTCGAGCTGCTGTCGTTCGTGCTGGGCGACCGCGCCCAGGTGGGCGATGCGTCCCGCTACATATTCGCGTACGCGCGCCATCGGGGCTACGACCTGCCGCCGTACCCGTTGGCGGGGTGCGGGGAGATCCGCGCGTTCTTCGCCGACGAGGGCGTGCGCAACGTGCCCGACTGGTACGAGAAGAAGCTCGGGCTCGACGAGCGCGCCTACGAGGCGCTGCCGTCGCAGACCGTCGTCGTGTTGCGCGACCGTGCCGACCGGCGCAAGGCGTTCTTCCTCGACGGCATCCGCTATCGCAACGCCGCCGCCTATGAGAACCTCGCCGATAGCGGCTTCGCCCGCACGCTTTCCGAAGACGATCTGGAAGCGCTGTTGAGCCGCGTGCTCGCGTTTTTGACCGGCGACGATGCGTCCGTCGAGGCGGAAACGACGGCCGTCGGCCCGCTTCGCGGCTCCTCTTGCGCGTTCTAGCGGACCGGTTCGGCTTCGGCCATCGCTTCCAGCAGCCGGCGCATCTCGGCGCTGTTCTTGAGCGCGAAGCGGGCGCGGGTGGGGCCGCCGCCTATCTTGACGGTCCACGCGTCGTCGGGCGCGGCTTCGAACACGTCCTCGTCGGTGCGGTCGTCGCCGGCCGCCAGCAAGAAGCCGTAGGCGGGGTCGCGGAACCAGCGGTGGGCCGCGTGCCCCTTGTCGACGCCGCGCGGCTTCACCTCGATCACCTTGTTGCCGTCCATGAGCGTGATGCCGCGGTCGGCCAGGCCGTCTCCCAGCGCGCATCTGATCTCGATGACGCGCCGTTCGGCCAGCTCCTGGCTGCACATGCGGTAATGCCACACCAGCGAGTAGTCCTTCTCTTCCAGCAGCGATCCGGGCGTGCGGTCGACGAAGTCGGCCAGCACGGGGCGGATGGCGTCCTTCCAGCTGTTGTCGAGCGGTTCCTGCAGCGTCCATGCCCGCCCGCTCGCCGTGCCTCCGTCCGCTTGCGCGGCGAACCAAACGCCGTGCTCGGCCACGAGGTCGACGGGCAGCCGGCCCAGCCATGCCTCGAGCGTGGCGTGGTCGCGCCCCGACACCACCACCACGTCGTTGTCCGCGCTGCCGCCCAGGCGCGCCAGCACGTCCAGCAGCCGTTCGTCGGGCGCGACGCGCGCGGGGTCGTCCGAGAAGGGCATGAGCGTGCCGTCGTAGTCCAGCAGCAGCGCGCGCCGATCCGCGCGGCGGTACGCCTCCAGCAACCGCCCGGCCGACGTGGGGCCCAGCAGATGCGCGCTCATGCCCGCCTGGCGGCGCTTCACGTCGGCCACGGCATCGAGGAACTCGCGCGCCCACTTCTTCGACGTGTAGCGTGCCAGGCGCTGTTGCATGGGTGCGTTGCGCTTGCGCTGCTCGTCGGGTGGCATGGTGAGCGCCTCCTGCATGGCACGGGCGATGCCTGCGCGGTCGAACGGGTTCACGCACAGAGCCTCGTGCAGCTCGTAGGACGCGCCGGCCATCTCCGACAGCACCAGCACGCCTCCGTCGCCGTCGTGGCAGGCCAGGTACTCCTTGCATACGAGGTTCATGCCGTCGCGCAGCGGGGTGACCAGCATCACGTCGCTCGCGGCGTACAGGCTGACCAGCTGCTCGAACGGCAACGAGCGGTAGTAGTAGTCCACAGGCGTCCAGTCCATCGTTGAGTGTTTGCCGTTCACCTGGCCCACCAGCTCGTCGATGCGCTTCTTGAGCGCGCGGTACGACGCCACGTTCTCGCGCGACGGCACGGTGACCAGCATGAGCACCACGCGACCCTTCCACTCGGGGTGCTTGTCGAGGAACGCGTCGAAGGCGTCCAGCCGCTCGGGAATGCCCTTCGAGTAGTCCAGCCGTTCCACCGACAGCATCACCTTGCAACCTTCGTGTCCCTTCTCGGCCGCGAGCGTTTCCACTGCTGCTTGCACTTCCGGTGTGCGTGCGGCGTCGCGGAAGCGCGCGTAGTCGATGCCGAGCGGGAAGGCGTCCACCTGCACCACGCGTCCGTCAACCGTGAGCGTGCCGCTCGTGTTCTCGATGCCCGCCACGCGCCGGCAGCTGGACAGGAAATGGCGCACGTAGTCGTAGGCATGGAAGCCGATGAGGTCGGCTCCCAGCACGCCGCGGACGATCTCGTCGCGCCACGGCAGCGTGCGGAACGTCTCGTAGTCGGGGAAGGGGATGTGCAGGAAGAACCCGATGGACGCATCCGGCAGTGCCTCTCGCAGCATCGACGGCAGCAGCATGAGGTGGTAGTCCTGGATCCACAGCGTGTCGCCGGGGCGCGCTTCGGCCAGCGCTGCCTCGCAGAACCGTTCGTTCACGCGCCGGTAGGCCTCCCATTCTTCTTCGTTGAAGCGTGTGAACTGGGGGAACCCGTGGAACAGCGGCCAGATGGCCGAGTTGGAGAAGCCCTCGTAGTAGGCTTCGGCGTCGCGGTCGTCCAGGAACACCGCGCGGCAATCGCGCTCGTCGAACGCCGCGGCCAGCCGGGCGCGCTCGTCGTCGTCCATGCCCGCATCCGCGTCGGCCCAGCCGATCCAGAGGTTGCCGTCCTGCTCGTGCAAGGGGCCCAGGCCCGTGGCCAGGCCGCCCACGCTGCGCTCGAGCTCGAAGCCGCCTTCGCCGTCGTCTTCGAAACGGTAGGGCAGCCGGTTCGACACGATGATCAGCCGCCCGGCCTCGGGCGCGACGACGCTGCGCGCGTCATGCTGCGCGCGCCGAGCTGCCGCGCTCTCTTCCCGGGGGCGGTCGATGCGCGCGAGGGGTAAGGGGAGCGGCGTGTCGCGCAGAAGGGTCGCCGCGGTGCTGTGAGTGTTTGGCATGGAAGTCCACCTTTGCTGTCTTTTCTGCCATTGTAGGGAAGGCGCCGCCGCTTCCCCGAAGCGGTTGCGCCCTTGTTTCGCTGCCGTCAGGCGGCCGTGAACGCGCCTTTTTCTCGCGCGTTGCGCAGCGGCGGCCGTCGCCTTGGGGTATCATGCGAACAGTGCGAAAACCACGACCGTCGAAGGAAGGATATGCAGACCTACATCGCCCATTACATCTCTCCCGCGGCTGCTGACGTGCGAGGCACGGGGCTCTTCGAGTTCGAAAGCGACTCGCGCGCCAACACGAAGGGGAACCTGCGCGACGCGCGCCTCAAGATGCTGGAGCTGTACGGCAAGGACGCCGTGTCGTGGACCATCGACAGCGTGGAGCGGAAGAAAGCGTCCGTCGCCTCGCAGGACGGCCAACTGGCGCTGGACTTCCGCCCGCCGAAGCCCGAGCGCAAGCGCGCGAAGAAGAAAGAGTACTGGTAGGCCCGCAACGCCCGCCGTCGGCGCCGGACGCTTCATGGTACTCCGGTGACGGCCTCGCTTCATCACCGCGATGAGGTGGCTGCTCGGACGATGCAAGGGCTATACTGGTTCCCATACCGAACGAACGCGCCGCGCCTGCGCGCGGCCTCGCCCAGAACAGGGAGCATTTATGAAGAACAAGCAGGTGAAATTCCTCAAGCAACTGCTCGAGACCCCGTCGGCCACCGGCACCGAGATCGCCGTGGCCGAACTGGTGCGCGAGCGCCTGGCCGGCACGGCCGACGAGATCCAGACCGACGTCATGGGCTCGGTCCATGCCCGCCTGTCGGGCACGGGCGTGGCCCCGTCGCTCATGCTGTCGGCCCACATGGACGAGATCGGCCTCATGGTCACGTACATCTCCGACGAGGGCTTCCTGTCCGTGTCGTCCGTCGGCGGCGTGGACGCGGCCATCCTCCCGGGCATGCGCGTGGACGTGCACGCGTCGAACTCCTTCGAGCCGCTGCGCGGCGTGGTGGGCCGCAAGCCCATCCACCTCATCGAGCCCGACGAGCGCAAGAACGTCACGCCCATCGACAAGCTGGTCATCGACCTCGGCATGCCGGCGAAGCGTGTGAAGAAGCTCGTCATGGTGGGCGACGTCATCACCTTCGGCGTGGGCTTCGAGCGCTTCGGCAAGAACATGGCTGTCTCGCGCGCCTTCGACGACAAGGCGGGCGTGTGGGTCGCCGTGCGCGTGCTGGAGACGCTCGCTAAGGAGGGCCGCGCGCCCGGCGACTTCATCGTGGCCGCCACCGTTCAGGAGGAGATCGGCACGCGTGGCGCCATTACGTCCGCGTACGGCCTAGACCCCGATGTGGCCATCGCGTTCGACGTGACGCACGCCACCGACTATCCCGGCATCGACAAGACGAAGTACGGAAAGATCGTCTGCGGCGAGGGTCCCGTTATCGCGCGCGGCCCCAACATCAACCCGGCTGTGTTCGAGCGCCTCGTGGCGGCGGCCGAGGCCGAGGGTCTGCCGTACCAGATCGAGGCCGAGCCCGGCGTCACCGGCACCGACGCCCGTTCCATCCAGATCTCCCGCGGAGGCGTCCCCACCGGCCTCGTGTCGGTGCCCCTGCGCTACATGCATACGCCCACCGAGGTGGTCAGCCTCGACGACCTCGACGCAACGGTGAAGCTGCTCGCCCGTTTCGCGCGCGACCTGGACGAGGACGCCTGCTTCGTGCCGGGCATGGGCGACGCGGTGACCGAGGGCGACGGCGCTGGCGCCGAGTCCGCTGCGCAGATGCAGTTCGACGAGACGGGCGTGGAGTAGGTACGGCCGTGAAACGCGAAGAGAAGACCATCGCCAAGAACAAGAAGGCGTTCCACGAGTACGAGATCCTCGAGACGCTGGAGGCGGGCATCGAGCTGACGGGCACCGAGGTGCGCTCGCTGCGCGACAACCACTGCCAGCTCACCGACTGCTTCGCACTCATCCGAGACGGCGAGGTGTGGCTGCACAACGTGCACATCCCGCCGTACCTCAACGGCAACATCGCCAATCCCGATCCCGACCGCAAGCGCAAGCTGCTGCTGCACAAGAAGCAGATCCGCCAGCTGCAGGAGCAGGTCAAGGAGAAGGGCATGGCGCTCGTGCCCGTGAAGATGTACTTCAAGGACAACTCGCTCGTGAAGGTGGAGCTGGCCGTGGCGCGCGGCAAGAAGCTCTACGACAAGCGCGCCACCATGGCGGCGCGCGATTCCCGCCGCGAGGTGGAGCGCGCGCTGAAGGAACGCAGCCGCTACTAAGCTGCAACGACGAACCACGCCGCGCTTTGCGCCGACGTGCGAACCACGCGAAGGAGGCCATCATGGGCTTGGACGAGGAACTGGAAACCATCGAGGACGGCGCCGAGACGGAAGCCGAGCAGATCGACCAGGAGACCGAACTCGAGGACGTCGAAGAGTTCCAAAACGACGAGGAGTTCGATCCTTCCGACGACGAGACCGACCTCGAGGAAGCCTACGAGGGCTTCTTCGCCGAGGAAGGCCCCGACGGAGAGGGCGAGACGTCGCTCGACGGCGAGGACGGGGGCCTGGCGGCCGTCGCGTCGCAGGCGGCGGGCATCGACCTGTCCGAGGAGGGCTTCCATATCGTCGACGGCGACGAGGCCGACGAGGAGGCGCAGCTCTACGAGAACGGCTCGCTCGACAGCTACGATGCCGATGCGCTGAACGAGGACGGCGACGCGACCGCCGGCTCCGTGCCTGAGGTCGACGAGGCGAACGCCCTCGAAGAGCTGGAGGACGGCCAAGACGACGACGTGCAGGACGTGGTCATCATCGAGCCGAGCGCCGAGGACGACGGCTACGAACTGGTGGAGCTCGAGCTCGACGATGACGACATCGTGCGCTACATCGAGGACGAGGACGGCGACGTCATCGGCTTCGTGCTCATGGAGGACGGCGAAGAGGCGGAGTACTACTACGTCGAAGAGGACGAGGAAGAAGCCGAAGAAGAGGACAACCCCTACGATCTGGGCATCACGAAGGAAGGTGTGGCCGAGGCCACGAACGATATGAACGCCATCTACAAGGACGGCATCGCCGTGGCGGCCGAGCTCAAGGGCGCCTTCGACGACATCAAGAGCGCGCTCGACTTCACGTCTTTTTTGAAGAAGTAGCCTGACGCAGCCTAGGAAACGCAAAGGAGCCCCGCCGGCTGCGCGCCGACGGGGCTCCTGTCGTCAGTGGTGGAGGCGCGGAGAATCGAACTCCGGTCCATACTACCTTCTCCATGAGGCTCTACAAGCTTAGTCCGTGGTCGGGATTCGGATGCGGCCGGCCCGCGGACAAGCGAGACGCACCCTAGCCGGTTCGATCTTTGCCTGAGCCATACCGGCTACGTGCTCAAGCGCATTCCCCTAGGTTGATGCCGGACCGAGGGGCGGGGAAGTCCCAAGGCCGACAGCCAGGCGCTATTAAGCAGCCATGGCGAGCGCCGGAGCGCTCTGAGTGTTGTTCTTGCCAATTAAATTGACGGTACCCCTGTTTAACGTGGCGAGGAGACCACGACCTGCTCCTCATTTCAAACGTACCATGTCGAAACCAGTCGCCCCCAGAAGAAGTGCGGGGTCGAAGGCCCACCTTGTCAATGTTCCCGCGGCTTTGCCGCGAACATCTATTCTATCCGCAGGCCGGCGTTTGTCAAGGATGATCGTGAGGCCGTGAACGAAGCGATGGCTGCGGCATCGCGGTGGAGCTTGCGGACGCCTCGTGCACGCCCCATGTCGAAATTGTGACAATCGCAGCCCGGTCGGAAAGCGAACCGTTTTGTTACAGGAGAATTACCCCCGACTTGCTACAATGGACGGAAGACCGAGACGTTTGAGAGTGATTATGAGCGAAAACAAGTCTGACAAGCCGTCGCGCGGTCGTCACGCCGCCGGCGCTCATCGCAACGATGGCGCGAGCAGCGGGCCTCTTCCGCAAACGCGACCGAAACCCGTCGTCCCTCCCGTGCAGCCTACGGCCGCCATGCCGCCGACCGCTTCGCCGTCGCGACCCGCCTCGGGGCAGGAGCCTCCGATGCGCTATGCAACCGACCAGGTGTTCAAGCCGCTCGATCCCATGCGCCCGGTCGATACGGCTCAGGCGTTCGCCGTCGAGCGCAAGCGCAAGCCCTTGAAGATCCTCGGCATAACGTTCGGCGCGATCATTGCACTGCTTCTGATCGCGTATGCGGGCGTAGCGTTGTACTTCACCGACCGCTTCATGCCGAATTCGAACATCGGCGACATCAACGTGTCGCTCATGAGCGCGGGAGATGCCGAGAAAGTGCTGGTCGATTCCATCAAGGACTATGCCTTGTCCATCGACGGCCAGGGATTCTCGCTCAAGCTCACGGCCAGCGATGCGGGCCTGTCCATCGACGAGGGCAAGGTAGTACGCGACATGCTTTCCGACATGAACCCGTGGGCATGGCCGTTCGAACTGCAGAAAGACCACGACGAGACGGCCAAGCTCGTGGCCACGTACAACGGCACCGGTCTGGAAGACGTAATCCGTTCTGCGGTCGCAGCGTTCAACGAAGGAGCTGCGCAGCCTGTGAACGCGACGATCGGCTTCGACGATGCGCAGGCCTCCTTCGTCATCAAGCCCGAAGCCGTGGGCACGGCGCTCGATGCCGACGCGGTGATCAAAGCCGCCGATGAAGCGGTGGCCGATCTCGATCCGCACGTGAAGCTCACTTCCGAACAGCTGCTGAAGCCGACGGTGCTGTCCACCGATCCGAAGCTCACTTCTGCAGCTGACTCGGCGAACACCATGATCAAAGCCGATCTTGAGCTGCTCATGGCCGGTACAGTCGCCGGAACCGTGGACGCGAGCCTGATCTCCCAATGGGTTTCGCTCGACGACGAGCTGGCGGTCACGCTCGATGAAGGCGCGCTGACGGCTTGGGTCGACGAGCTGGCGGCCGCCTGCAACACCGTCGGCACGCAGCGCACCTACACACGGTCTGACGGCAAGGTGGTCACGGTGGCCGGCGGCACGTACGGGTGGGAAGTGGACAAGGACGCCCTGCTCGCCTTGGTGAAGGACGGCGTGGCGAACGGCGCCGCGAACACGGTGGACATCCCGTGCACGCAGACGGGCGACGCGTACAACGGCGCGGGCAGCCGGGATTGGGGCGCTCGTTACATGGACGTCGACCTGTCCGAGCAGCATGCGCGCTTGTACGACGCGTCGGGTGCCGTTATCTGGGAGTCCGACATCATCACCGGCAAGCCTGACGGCGAGCACGACACGCCGACGGGCGTCTACATGGTGAACGCCAAGCAGAGTCCGTCGAAGTTAATCGGCTACAACGGCAACGAGAAGATCTACGAGACCGAGGTGCAGTACTGGATGCCGTTCGTTGGCAACTACATTGGGTTCCACGACGCCGATTGGCAGCCTGCGTTTGGCGGAACGCTGTACGCCGACGGCGTAGGCAGCCATGGCTGCGTGAACCTGCCGCCGTCGAAGGCAGCCGAGCTCTACGGCATGCTGTCGTCGGGCGACACGGTTGTGTCGCACTGGTAAAGCAGCGCTCCGATCCTACGCAACGGGCCCGCATCGAGCGGGCCCGTTTTTCGTCGCGAATAGGAATGATTAGCGTTCAGGCGTTTTCACACCACGGTGAGATCGGCCACGGCGAGGGGCACCGCGCGCGCCAGGTCGTCAGGCGTCATCTCGATCTGGCATCCGATGCGGCCGCCCGAGAATGCGATGCGCTCATGCAGCTGGCATGTCTCGTCGATGGCGGTGGGGAAGGCCTTTTTCATGCCGAGAGGCGAGCAGCCCCCGTGTACGTAGCCGGTCAAGGGCAGCAGCTCGCGCGAGCGGATCATCGCCACGGCTTTTTCGTTCACGACGTTTGCCGCCTTCTTGAGATCCAGCTCGCAGGCTACGGGGATCATGAACACGTAATGCTCGCCCGATTTGCCGCGCGTGACCAGCGTCTTGAACACGGTGTCCGGATCGAGTTCCAGTATGCGCGCCACTTCCACGCCCGAGACGGCCTCGGGGCAGTCGAAGAAGCGCGCTTCGTACGGCGTTCCCGCCGCATCGAGCACGCGCATGGCGTTCGTCTTGCGGTCGTGTTCTTTGGACATGGCTTTCTCGCGTTCGCGCTAGCGGATGAAGCTCGTCATGATCTTCTGCTCGACGTTCGGCGCAGGCACAGCGGACGTCGCCTGCAACATCCAGGCCATGTTCGTGCCCAGCACGCGCATGATCTGCAGACCCTCGGCATCCTGCCGTACGTCTTCGACGCTTCGGCCGTGCACCATGGGCCAGTAGTTGGACGATACCACCGGCATGCAGTTGATCTGGAAATACTTGTTGATCTGGTCGATGGCGGGCGTAGTGCCGGCGCGGCGCGCGGAGGCGACGGCGGCAGCGGGCTTGAAGCGCAGCCGTGCCGAGGCGGCGTAGAACAGGCGGTCGAGCACGGCCAGCAGGGCGCCGTTCGCTCCCGCGTAGAACACCGGCGTGCCGACGACGAGGCCGTCGGCTTCCACTGCCTTCTCGATGAGCCCGTTCGCCACGTCGTCGTCGAAGATGCAGCGGTTGTCGCCGCGCTTGGAGCAACCGCCGCAGCCCAGGCAGCCGCGAACGGGGTCGCGCCCGATCCAGGCGATCTCGGTGTCGACGCCTTGCGCTTCCAGCGCGCCGGCTACTTCGGACAGCGCGGTGTAGGTGCAGCGCTTCTCGTTCGGACTCCCGTTGACCAGCAGAACTTTCATGAGCCTCGCCTCGTTTCTCGTCTTGCTTCTTTCGCTCGTGAACCAGGTTAGCAGAAACTATGACCGGCCGGTATCGATTGCAAACAACGAACGAACCCTGCGGTATACTGGGGCGATGGATACCAACGAGACAACGATAGAGCCGCTCGAAGGCGCGGATGCGCCGCGCTTCGACAACGCGCCCATCGGCGTGTTCGACTCGGGGTTCGGCGGCCTTACCGTGGCGCGCGAGATCGCCAAGGAGCTGCCGCGCGAATCCATCGTCTACCTGGGAGATTCGGCACGCTGCCCCTACGGGCCGCGCAGCTTGGACGAGGTCGACGGCTTCGTGCAGCAGATCGGCGCGTGGCTGGTCGAGCGCGGGGTGAAGCTCGTCGTCATCGCGTGCAACACGGCCACGGCGGCCGGCCTGGCGCATGCGCAGCGGACGTTTCCCGTGCCGGTCATCGGCGTGGTGGAGCCGGGCGCCCGCGCCGCGGCCCATGCCACGAAGAACCGCCGCGTGGGCGTGATCGCCACGAAGGCCACGGTGGAGTCGGACGCCTACACCAAGGCAATCCGCCACCTCGACGCCGGCATTACCGTGTTCTCCACGGCCACGCCGCGTTTCGTGGAGATAGCCGAGCAGGGCCTGCGCATGGCCGAGGGCCCCATCGAGGATTTCACCTCCCTCGTGTCCACCGTGTACATCCGTCCCGCGTTCCAGGAGATCGCCCGCGAGTACCTTGAGCCGCTGCGCCGCTGCGACATCGACACGCTCGTGCTGGGGTGCACGCACTTCCCGCTGCTCAAGGCGCTTATCGGCGGCGTGGTGGGACGCGAGGTCACGCTGATCTCGTCGGCGCAGGAGGCGGCTCACGACGTGGCGCATATCCTTTCGCGCCGCGGCGCGCTGGCCTCGGAAGATCACGAGCCGAGCTACGACTTCTACACGACGGGGGAGGACGTGGAGGAATTCCGCAGCTTCGGCGCGCGCGTGTTCCGCACCGACATCGACCGGGTCGGACGCGTCGCGTTCCCCTCGTAACGCAACCGTTCAAGGAGAAGGAGCTTCACCGTATGAAGACTATCGTCATCGCCAGCAACAACGCGCACAAGGCTGAGGAGATAGCCACGGCGCTTGCGTTTCCCGGTTGGGAGTTCCGCACGCTGCGCCAGCTGGGGCTGGACTCCGACCCGGCCGAGGACGCCGATACGTTCGAAGGCAACGCGCGCATCAAGGCGCAGGCCGCTCGTGCGGCCAGCGGCGGCTTGGCCGTGCTCGCGGACGACTCGGGGCTTGCCGTGGACGCGCTGGACGGTGCGCCCGGCGTGCACTCGGCGCGCTACGCGGGCGAGCCGTGCGACGACGCGGCGAACAACGCCAAGCTGCTTGCTGAATTGGCCGACGTACCCGACGAGAAGCGCACGGGTCGCTTCGTGTGCACGCTCGTGTTCATCGACGAGGACGGAACCGAAACGGTCGCGCGCGGCACGATAGAGGGACGCATCGGCCGCGAGGAGCGAGGGCGTCACGGCTTCGGATACGACCCGCTGTTCCTTCCTGGCATGTTCGAAGACGGCCGCACCCTGGCCGAGGCCTTGCCCGAAGAGAAGAACGCCGTGTCCCATCGCGGCAACGCCCTCCGTCAGCTGCGCGCGAAGCTGGAGAAGTAGCCTTTCGCCCTGCTTCGCGTTCGCGAGACTTCTGGTATACTGGCTTGTGCTGTTTTGCGTCGGGATGTGGCGCAGTTTGGTAGCGCGCCTGCTTTGGGAGCAGGATGTCGCAGGTTCGAATCCTGTCATCCCGACCATCTTTCTTTTATTCCAAGATCCGCTGCTAAGCCAATATCGGCATACCGCTGCACCGATCCTGGCGGGTTATGTGTCGGCTCAACGTTGGATTCTGGGAATCGATTTGCTGCATAAGGTGACGGGTCGATCTCGCAAGCGTTTCTGGCTACATTATTGGGTTGCTCAATGTACGCTGATAGTACGTGCGAACTCAGCGATCAACAGAATAGATCTTGCTGCCGCCTCATAGGGTACGGCTTCGAATAGCAAGTGCGCGGTTACGTTCTCGTAATCGTCGCGGTACGCATCTTCTTTTATCATTGCTTCCAGGACGGACGGGATATCCACGTCGTCTTGTGCGGAGAAGCATCCATGCGAACTCTTGCGCTGCAGGCGCACCTTATCGAAAAGGACAGCGAGGGTTTCGTCGAAGGACACGACGGATGAGAGCTTGTTGAGGTCGTAGATATGCCTCGATTGCCGAGGCGGGATCGGGCCTGCCAGGTAGTAGTCGCACAGTGCGAATATTTTATCGACGAAGGTTCGTTCGATGGAGTTCGCCAAGAGCTCGAACGGTTCGAGTCCGTACTCTGAGACGACATCGTGAAAGCCTTCGTCAATACAAAGGCGGTACAGGTAGCTGTCGACGGCCTTTGTGACCGCCGGGGATGCCGGGGTCATGACCGCCGTCTCGATTATCAGAGCGTCGTTGCCGAATCCGCCAGCGATCGTTGGAAGCGGTACGAGGTACTTGTTGAACTCGCGCCGGCTTCGGGTTTCGTCAAGGTTGGAGACGGCGAGCCCCATCTTTTCTGCAGCGCGCGTGACCGCGAGCTTCATGCGCTTGCGCTGCCCTTCGGTCGCGTGCTCGACCTCCAGGCCGAGGTCGACGTCTTCCGAGAACCGCGCGATGGCGTTGTGGCATTTCGAGAGGCAGGTGCCTCCTTTGAACACGATCTCCGGATACTCTTGCGTGATGAGTTTCAGCGCCAAGAATATGAAGTAGTCCTTGATGACGAACGCTTCAGCGAGAGCGTAGCGCTTCGCGGCTCTTGCGACGAGCTCGTCCCATTCTTTCTGGTTTTCATGCAAGTACACCGTTCGCCTCGCTTTCGAGGAGCCTCAAGGCTGTTTTACCCGGATAGCGTTTCGCGCATTCTACCACCTTTTGCCTGTCCACCTTCGAGGCGAACTCCTTGAGCCGTGCGAGCTCGTCTGGGGCGAGACGGTTGACGGGCGCGTAGGTCAAGATGTCGAGCAGCTGCAGCGCCTCGACGTTGCCAGCGTTCACGGGGATCTTGGGACGGCGCAGGGTGATCTCGCGGTAGCCTCCGTACGGCTCGATCCTGCGCGATCGGGTGGACTCGCGGTTGGTGACGATCTCGAGCGTGCCGGGAACCTGGTTCGAGATGCCGATCTGGTTTTCGAGGGCCAGACCGGTGACATAGCCGTATACTTCGCAGCCGTCCGTCAGGTACTTCTTTTCGAGTATCTTCGCATCGCTAAGCGTAGACGGGCCGAATCGCGTTTCAATGGGGATGTAATAGACGCCCTTGCGGGGCTTTGCCAGCCTCGAAGAGGCCACGGCGTTGCGGAGGCGGCGGTAGAGCGTTGCCTCGGACATGCCGGGGAATGCTCCCCGTATCTCGTCGAGGAGGATAGGGCGGCCCGAGCCGAAGGCTCGTTCGAGTATGTTGACGAAGTCTTCCATATGGTTGATGGTAGCATGTGGTAGTAAATTCTACAAGTTTTATAAAATTCACTATCAATCAATCATGTCGAGGGCGAAAGACGTATTAAGGTGGTTGGAATCCTGCCACCTTAAGTGCCTCGGGGGGGGGTAATCCGCAATCTTCGGCGAATGCCCGTCTGTATCGCCTTCAGTGCTATTCGTTTATGTTTTCTATTAGCTTCGTGGCGTATTCAATAAAATCGGGATCGTTCAGCATTTTGTGTTCTACAGCCTCGTCCATGGTTGCACCGATTCTTTTTCGTCTTGATGCTACGGTGGATGGATTTGCATTGAACAAGGAAGCGATCTCGCTATTGAGATGATCTTCGATGACGAAAAGCGTGTAAAGGTCACCGTCGGAAAGGTCGGCTAGGCTTAGTTCCTCACCGCGGTTTTTTCGTCGCAATAAGCTTTTGTACAAAGGGTCGTTGGGTCGTCTTTCTTTCTCGAAATCAATAAAGGGCTTTACTAAATCAGGCTGATCGTCATCTTCGTCGCTTTCGAAGTCGTAATAATTGATACATGAATTATTTTCGTCGCTCAAGATGGTAGATAATGAAGCATGATTGCTCCCGAAAAGGCGAAAGCTTATCCATTGAAGAGGGATCGCATGGTTAGGGAAGGAGCCTATCTCGGCGATTGAGTGAAGGAATATCTCATCGACATCGTAAAAGATATCGGAGTTATTGCGCAGCTGCAACAGCATTTCCCGAAACTTCTTCTCGGCAGTATCTATGTCTTTCGCCTTGACGATTGCTTGAAAGATGGCAACTCCATCATCGCGAGCTTCTTTTTCGTCGGATAAAGCATTGCCATATTCGGTGTGCTCAAACAGCGCGACATAGTACATGGTTACCCTCTCAAACGAAACATTGTCTCTGACTGTCTTTATAATACTTCACGGAGAGGAAAAGGAGCCAAGAATGCAGCAGTCGTCATCTTTCGAACTATCTTGGTCGAATTTGATCGATCTTTGGAATGAGTCGTCTTATGAAAAGGGAGCAGATCTTTCATTCAAAGAGATTGTCATTTTGGAGTCGTTTGCGGAGGAGGGGGTAGAGCCTTGTCAGGGCTTCGATTGGCTTCCTGTGGCCAAATTGGCAGAACCCGTAAAACCCAAAAAGCGTACGATCAGTTATAGCTTTGGGAAATATACTGCCCATGTTGCGCAAGCACCCAAGGCTTCTTTGGAAACTTTGAATTTGCTTATGGAGAACAATCTAGACGAAAAAGCATTCGCTTCTATTGCGCTGATCGCCACTGCGGAGCAGTTTTTGGGCAAGCTGCCCGAGCATTGGCGAGGATGGAACTACCGGTTTCTTCAAAAAATAGAAGAGTGCCATAGGAGCGAGTCGGACCGGTTGAGCTACTCTTTGCCTTGGTATCACAGCTCGAAATGGTTGTTTCCAAAGGGGTTCTATTCGAAAGGGCTTGTAAATGCGACTTCCAGACTAAATGCTTCGAGATTTGTGGAATTAGCGCTCTGCAATTTGCTGTACTATCTCGATTCTTATCGTCCATGTTATTACCTTCGAGCGGGCGTCGATGATGTTTCTCGTTTTGAGGCAGTGGCGGCTGAAATGGGCGTGCGTGCAATCTTGCGGGAGGCGAAGGTTAGTGGCAGCGCATGCGGTAGGAATGTCTCCAAAAAGAGGCAGGTCGAACGCATCGAGGATGAGATCGAAGACTACGACAAAGGGGTTCGCCATCGCGAAGGGAGGATGGTGGAGAGGAGATCCGTAGCTTACGAAAGATCACCGCAAGCGCGAAGAGCGTGCTTGCGACACTATGGATGCAAATGCTCAATTTGTGGCATAGACTTTGGCAAGGAGTTCGGGGAAGAATTCTCGGGAGTAATCGAGGTGCATCATCTCGAACCATTGAGCCTATCGAAAGGGGAACGCGAGATAGATCCGATTAAGGATCTTGTCCCGCTATGTCCCAACTGTCACAAAATGGTGCATAGAAAAGCGGGGAAACCTTACACTCTAGAACAAATAAGGGCACTTAGAAGAACTTCGCTTGACTGATGAGAATGGATGGAAAACGCAGACGGGTTCGGTAAGGCATCGCATGGGTACTCGGCAGCCTCGAATGGAGCCTCGGGTCGATGTAGCTTGGTGCCCGTTCGATAACGGCTTTTCCAGCGGCTCGCTGCGCGTGTAGCCCCTCGCTACTCGAGCGCCTGGTCGACGTCGAAGTAGCCGTCCCACGGGTCGTCGCCCTCGATGCGCGCGAGCGCGTCGTCCATCGTGAAGGCGTCGGGCGCCGCCTCGTCCAGCTCTTCCCAGCTGAGCGGCATCGACACGCGCGCGCCGCTGCGGGCGCGCAGGGAGTACGGGGCGATGCTCGTGGCGCCGCGCCCGTTGCGCATCCAGTCGATGAACACCTTGCCGGTGCGCTTCGCCAGGCGCACGTTGCTCGTGTAGCGGTCGGGCCACTTCTCGGCCATCACCTGGGCGATGCGCCGCGCGAAGTCGTGGAACGCGTCCCAGGAAGCTGCCGGCTGAAACGGCAGCACCACATGGTAGCCCTTGCCGCCGCTCGTCTTGAGAAACGACTTCAGCCCCAGCTCGTCGAGGATGCCCTTCAGGTCGCGCACGCCGCGCCGCACCTGCTCGAGGCCGAGCCCCTTGTCGGGGTCGAGGTCGAACACCATCATGTCGGGCTGTTCGAGCGTGTCCACCCGGCTGCCCCAGAGATGGAACTCCAACGTGTCCATCTGCGCTTCCGACACGAGCCCGACGGCATCCTCCACGTAGAAGTACGGCTCCTCGTCGCCGCTGCTCGTGGGGATGTCCACGGTGCGCACGCCCGGGGTGGAAGGCCCGGGATGCTTCTTGAAGAAGCAGGCCGAATCCGCGCCGCGCGGGCATCGCACGATGCTGAGGATGCGGCCGGACGCGTAGGGCAGCATGCGGTCGGCCATGCTGGCGTAGTAGCGCACCACGTCCTCCTTCGTGATGGGTGGGTCTTCGAACAACAGCTTTCCGGGGTTCGTGATGCGAACGCCGTCGATGCGCAGCTCGCCGTTCTTCTCGTTGTCGGAATTCATGGGGCGCTCCAATCGGTCGGGGGTTTGCTCGTCAGGTTCCGATGCGGGTTCCCGTTGCAAGTCGTGTGGGTCTTTGTCGGTGCGGATGCCCTGGTAGCTGGGGTGTCGCAGCAGGCCGTCCTCGGTCCACTCGGCGAACTTCACCTGCACGATCACCTGAGGATCCAGCCATACGACGCGCTCGCCCGAGCGCGGCTTCGGCGCGTCGGCGAAAGGCGCGTCCGGTCGCTCGAGGCCTTCGAACGCGGCCATCAGCTCGCGTGAGGCCGCTTCGCTCAATCCCGAGCCCACGCGTCCGACGTACGCGAGCCGGCCGCCCTCGTACTGCCCCAGCAAGAGCGAGCTGATCCCGCGCACGCGCTTGGCGGACTGCGTGTATCCTCCGACGACGAACTCCTGCTCGTTTCCGCATTTCAGTTTGATCCAGTCTCCGTTGCGAACGCCGCGGTACGGCGAATCGGCCCGCTTGCCCACCACGCCTTCGAGATGCTGCTCGCAGGCGGCGCGGAAGCTGTCCGCGCCGTTGCCGCGCACGTGCACGCTGTAGCGCAGGTCGTCGGGCGCGTCGCTCATCAGCGACTCCAGCAGCTCCTTGCGCTCGGCGAGCGGCCGGTCGCGCATATCGTCTCCTTCGAACGCCATCAGGTCGAACGCCACGTAGGCGGGATGCTTGCCCGAAGGGTCGCGCAGGAAGTTCTGCAGCGCCTGGAAATCGGTTTTTCCGGCCTCGTCGGTTACCACGAGCTCGCCGTCGAGCACCATCGCGCGTCCCGCCGCCCAGTCTTCCAAGGAGCGCGCGATGGCGGGGAAGCGGTCGGTGTAGTCGTTGCCGTTGCGCGTGACGAGGCGCGCCCGCCCGCCTTCGACGTACGCGACGATGCGGTAGCCGTCGTACTTCACCTCGAACAGCCAGCCGTCGCCGGGCGGCGCCGTGCTCACCAGCTTGGCCAGCTCGACGTCCACGTGATCGAAGGGGTTCGCGGCGAACGCCTCGTCTTCCCCGCGCGCGATCTCGTCCATGGTGCGCCCGGTTTGCTCGGACGTGTCGAAACTCGCGATGCCCGCCTCGTCCTGCACGTAGTCGTCCTTCTCTTTGATGAGCAGCCAGTTCACGTCGCGCTCGCCCTTCTTCGGCTTCATATGCACGAGCACCCAGGCCCCTTTCAGGCGATGCCCGTGCAGCACGAATTTCAGGTCGCCCTCGCGCAACCCCCGCTCCACGTCCACGAGCGGCTCCCACCAGCCTTCGTCCCACAGCATGACGGTGCCGCCGCCGTATTCTCCCTGCGGGATGGTGCCCTCGAAGGTGCGGTAGTCCAGCGGATGGTCCTCCACGCGAACGGCCAGCCTCTTATCGCGGGGGTTGTACGAAGGACCTTTGGGAACGGCCCAGCTCAGCAGCGTCCCGTTCCATTCGAGGCGCAGGTCGTAGTGGTCGCGCGAGGCCAGATGGTGCTGCACCGCGAAGCGCAAACGCCCGTCGCGCCCGCCGGCGGTGCCGTCGTCGCGCGGCGCTGCGGTGCCGGGCGGCTCGGCCGTCCGGTCGAAGTTGCGCTTGCGGTTGTAGTCGTCCAAAGGGGAGGTCATGGGCACCTCGTGGTTCTTCTCGGATAATTTCGCTCGCATCGGGCGAACTTGCGGTACAATAGTCGCCGCGCAAAACGCGGGTGTGGTTCAATGGTAGAACCTGAGCCTTCCAAGCTCATGACGCGGGTTCGATTCCCGTCACCCGCTCCACGAATTCGCAGGCCGTGCACCCAGTGTGCACGGCCTTTTCTTTGCCGGTCGGCGCCGCGCCCGACTTGATTGCGCATCGTTACCGCCCGTTCGGCGTCGCGTCGCCGCGCGCCCGTCGAAAACGAAGCCCCGGCTCGCGATTGCGGGCCGGGGCTTCTGCTTGCGATCTAGGGAGGGGGCGGATGCGCAAGCCGGAAAGAGCGGGGGCGGACGGCTAAGCCAGCAGCTCGGCTGCGTCCTTCATGGCCAGGCGGCCTGAGTTGACGGCCCACGCCGCCTGGGAGCCGGGGGCGAACTTCACGTCGTAGGAGTCGCCGTACAGGCCGCCCGCGTCCGATCCGCCGGCGTACAGGCCGACGATGACCTGGCCGTCCTTGTCCAGCACCTGGGTCTTCTCGTTCACCTTGATGCCGCCGCACGTGGTGTAGAAGCCGTCGGCCGTCTCGCACAGCCAGTAGGGGCCCGCGTCCATCTTGTGCAGGTACTTCGCGCGCTTGCCGAACTCCTCGTCGGCGCTCGTGTCGTCGCCGTCCAAGCCGACGGCCACGTCGCAGTAGCCGTTGTACTGCTCGAGCGTGGCCTTCACCGCGGCGACGTCGAGCCCGACTTCCTTGCACACGTCCTCCAACGTGTCGCCCACATGGCAGCCCTCGGCCTTCTCCAGCACCTCGCGCGCCTTGGCCAACGGCGTGCCCGGCGTGCCGAACGAGAACACCTGGCCGTCGGGGCCGTCCGTCTCCCAGCGCAGCATGTCGGCCTCGGTGAACAGCGCGAACGTCTTCTCCTGGTTGCGCACGCAGATGCCCGCGCCGGCGAAGTCGTCGAGCCACAGGTCTTCCTTGCAGAAGCGCGAGCCGCTCTCGTTGAGCCATAGCGTTGGTTGCACGCCGGCGGAGTACGCGTCGGTGGTCCACGTGGCCGTCACGGCGCCGATGGTCACCGGGCCGCACCACATGACCGTGCCCAGCCCCTCGGCCATCTCGGCGCCCGCATCCTTCGCCATCTTGATGCCGTCGCCTGCGCGGCAGTCCATGCCGAGCGCCTGGATGTTGGCGTTCTTCGTCTCGGACACGGCGTAGAGGAACTCGGAGTTGTTGGCGTAGCCGCCCGTGGCGATCATCACGACGGGCGCCTCCACCTTCAGCACGTCGCCGTTCTCCTTCTCAGCCAGCACGCCTTTCACCTTGCCGTCTTCCACGACGAGCTTGCGGCCGAACGTGTTGAAGTACGCCTGCACGCCCAGCTTCTCGGCCTCGGCGCCGAAGCACTGCATGAAGTAGCCGCCGGGGCTGGCGTTGTCGCCCTTGTCGTAGACGTGCCACACCTTCGGGCCCACGCCGATGGAGATGTTGCCCTCGAACTGGATGCCGTGGCCCTCCAGCCAGTCGATGGTCTCGGACGTCTGGCCGAAGAAGTTCTCGTACAGCTTGTGCTGGGGGATCCAGTGGTGGTAGTTCAGGCAGGTGTTGATGGCGTTCTTCACGCCGTAGGGGGCGTCGGGGCTGTAGGCGCCGGCGAACTTCACGCCGCCGTCGGCCTCGGTGAAGTGCGTTTCGAGGCCGGTCATGCCCTCGGTGCCGATGAACGAACCGCCGTAGCCGCTCAAACGCTCGATGACGACGGGCTTGAGGCCCAGGTCGATGGCCTGGATGGCCGCCGCGGTGCCCGTGCCGCCCGCGCCGACGATGCATACGTCGGCCTGCACGGTCTCCTTCGGCTCGCCCAGCTCGGGGATGCTCCAGATGGCGTCGTCGGCTGCGTTGCCTGCTGCGGCGCTCGTTTCGGCGCCCTCTGCCGGAGCGTCGGCCGCGCCCTCCTTGGTCTGCTGCGGCCCGCAGCCCGTCAGCGCAGCACCGGCGAATCCCGCGGTCAGGATGCCGGCGCCTGCGAGAAAGGAACGCCTGCTCAGGTTGTTGGTAGATGCGCTCATGATGCTCCTCCTTGCCTTCCTCCCATGCGAGGAAGTGGTTAGCGGCCGCCCTCCTGCGGCCTGACTCTACTGTAGATTCTCATGGATATTCTGTGCAATAGCTTGACGTGTAGCTCATTGTTTGCAGCTGAAACATTTAGTTTCAAGCATGGCGAAAAGGCCGAATCGAGCCGTGCGCCGTAGTACAATGGGCGGCGCGGAGCAGGAGAGGGAGCCCTTTCCGCGCAAGGAGGCGGGAGGGACATGCGATGATGCAGGACAAGTACGACTACTTCATGCTGGCATACGATTCGCCCAGTTTCAGTGCCGCCGCGGGCAAGGTGCCTATGTCGCCGCAAGGCTTCGCGAAGGCGATCCGCAACCTCGAGCGCGAGTTGGGCGTGCCGCTTTTCGCGGTGGACGAGGACGGTACGCGCCGCGCCACGCCCTACGCCGACGAGCTGTACGAGTATGCCAAGCGCATGCGCGCCGAGCGCAACCTGCTGGCCAGCGCGTTCGAGCGCATATCGTCGAGCGGCTACGTGGAGCTGCGCATCGCCTGCTCGCTGGGCGTGCCCGGCCTTTTGGGTTCGGGCTTCCTCGACGAGTTCCTCGGGCAGCATCCCGACGTGTCCATCACGCTGAACGAAATGCCCGATGCCATGTGCGAGTCGGTGCTGCGCGATGGCCTGTACGACCTCGCGTTGACCGTGACGTCTCCGGTCGACGATTTCCACTCCCACGAGCTGTATTCCTCGCCCGTGAGCTACTGGGTGCGCAGCGACGACCCGCTCAGCGCGCGCGGCGTGCTGGAGCCGGAGGATTTGGCGCAACGGCGCCTGGCCATACCCGGAGACGACTTCAAATGCTATCGCGATCTCTTGGCACGGTTCGAGCGCGAGGGCGTTCATCCGCCCGAGATCGTGAAATACTCCGAGATATTTTGGATCTACGAGTTCGTCCTGCGGGGCGAGGGCATCGGATTCACGCTGCCGCACCTCGCCTCGCTCGAGGTCTTCAGCGGTAGCGATGCCGTGACGGTCGTTCCGGCGCAGGGTTTCACCTGGGGGTTCGGCGTTTCCCACCTCAAGGCGCACACCCTGGGCCCTCGCGAGGAGGATCTCATCGCGTATTTGGACAGGCGGGCAGCGCAACTTCGCCGCGTTTGAGCCTGCGGCATGAAAAAAACCGCCCGCAGCGAGTGCGGACGGTCGATGGCGCAGGTGCTATGAAAGCGGCGCTAAGCGTTCGTCGAGCGCAGGTAGGCGATGATGTCGTCTGATTCGTAGAGGGGCTTGCCGTTGATGACGAGGCAGGGAACCTGCTTCTTTCCCCCGATGCGAACGAGGTCGTTCTGGTTGCCGGGTTGCAAGGTGTCTCGCGTGTCCATCGTGATCTTGTTGTCGTCCATGAAGCGTAGAACCTTTTGACAGAACGGGCACTGCTTCTTGTAGTACAACGTATGGTTCTCCATGTACGGCATGCGCAGCTCCTCTCGATGTGCGATCTAAGAATAGTCATGAGCTAGGAGGTTATAGAGCTTTCAATAGTACGCCATCGAATAAGAAGATCGAGTTAGCTTGCGAAGGATGTTGCCAATCGGTTGACAACGCCGCATCCTGCGTCCGAAAACAGAGCTGTCCGTCATCGCCTTGTGACTAACTTAGAACTTCCTATTGTATTTTAGAAAAAAGTTTGAGATAATAATTAAATTTTATTCAAATTGCCAAAAAAGGCAGGTACGAACGAAGCGCCGACGCAAGCAGAAGATGGCGCGCCCGGCAGGACTCGAACCTGCAACCGACGGATTAGAAGTCCGTTGCTCTATCCATTGAGCCACGGGCGCGTTTCAGCGAGCACCGGTATTATACCGTAAAACTCCCTTCTGCAACCGATGGATGCGTAGAGCGCACCGGCGGGGGAGCGATGGCTGAAAATTAGCCATATATCTGGCGTTTTGCGCTCGAAAGCTGCAAGAGTATCGGCTCGGGGCACCTCGTGCTCTCAGCATCCGATCGGCATGCGGCGAAGCGATTGCATCCTAAATGCATCTTTTTGAATGTTTATGCATTCGAGTTAATCAAATATGCACTCCCAACGTCCGTCGATGGGGCGTTCCAGCCCTGAAAACCAGCTTCAGCAACCACTTCAGTACTTTATCGCAATAAAGCAACTATGAAGAAACTGTGAATAGTACTCGGCTAGGTGATGACCATTCGCCGAAAAACCACGAGGTATGACGAGGGGTACCGTTTTGTTTCGTTTTTGTGGTTGCAATTTGATCCGAACCATGAGATTTTGGCGAGGTGAACGGACGCCCGGTGCGCAACGGGCGCTTCCGCAAGCCTAAAATCTGGAAAATGCATAAAGGAAAAGGAGGGTTGCTATGGCTGGTTTGAACGTCAAGAGCGAGATCAAGCCCTTGAAAAAAGTTCTTCTCCACCGCCCTGGTCGAGAGCTTCTGAACCTGACGCCGAACACGCTCGAAGAGCTGCTGTTCGACGACATCCCGTTTCTGAAGGTCGCTCAGGAGGAGCACGACGCTTTCGCGCAGATTCTGCGCGACAACGGCGTGGAGGTCGTGTACCTCGAGAAGCTCATGGCCGAGGTCCTCGATCAGAAACCCGAACTGCGCGAGAAGTTCCTCAAGCAGTGGATCGAAGAGGCCGGTATCCGCACCGACCGCTACCAGAAGATCATCTTCGACTATATGCAGGAGAACTACCCCGATAACCTCGACCTGGTCATGAAGACGATGGAGGGCATCAACCTCACCGAGCTTCACACCGACAAGTCGAACTCCCTGGTCGATCTCGTCAGCGAGTCCTCCAAGATGGTCATCGCCCCCATGCCGAACCTGTACTTCACCCGCGATCCGTTCGCGTCCATCGGCAACGGCGTGTCCATCAACCGCATGTACTCCGTCACGCGCAACCGCGAGACGATCTACGCCGAGTACATCTTCGGAAACCATCCGGACTTCGCGGATGTTCCCGAGTACTACAGCCGCTACAACACGTTCCACATCGAGGGCGGCGACATCCTCAACATCAACGACAAGGTGCTGGCCATCGGCATTTCCCAGCGCACCGAGCCCGATGCCATCGATGCCATCGCGAAGAACATCTTCAACGATCCGACGAGCCCCATCGAGACCATCCTGGCGTTCAACATCCCGAACTCCCGCGCCTTCATGCACCTCGACACCGTGTTCACGCAGATCGACACGGACAAGTTCACCATCCATCCCGGCATCATGGGCCCGCTGACCGTCTTCGAGATCACCCCGGACGGCAACGGCGGCACCAAGATCCGCGAGCGCGACGAGGATCTGGAGTCCATCCTGACCGAGTACGTCGGCCAGCCCGTGAAGCTCATCCCCTGCGGCGGCGGCGACCGCATCGCGGCCGAGCGCGAGCAGTGGAACGACGGCTCGAACACGCTGTGCATCGCCCCGGGCAAGATCGTGGTGTACGAGCGCAACGACGTCACGAACAAGGTGCTGCGCGACAAGGGCCTCGACCTCATCATCGTCCCGTCCGCCGAGCTGTCCCGCGGCCGTGGCGGCCCGCGCTGCATGAGCATGCCCATCGAACGCGAGGACTAAGCTTTTCCATCGCCAACAGCGGTTGCGCGCGATTCGCTCCGCGCAACCGCCTCCTTTCCCCAGGCGCCCCCTGTGCTGAATCCGGTCCCAAATGGCGAACGAGAACCGGGTTCAGCACAGGGGGCGTTCTAAGTTTTTCAGCAGCAGGCGGGCAACGGCGCGGGGCGATTCGGGATTCTGGCCGGTGATGATCCTTCCGTCCTGAATGGCGTGCTCGGCGAACGGGCGTTTCTTGCGAAACACGGCTCCATGCGCTTTCGCCACCTGCTCGTTCCAGAATGGGATAACAGCGCTTTTACCGCTGAGGCGCTCCTCCATCGCGGTAAAACCCGTGATGCTCTTTCCCTCGATCAGGTATCTGGAACCTTCCTTCACGTACAGCAGCCCGGCGATGCCATGGCACACCGTGGCGAGGTAGCCACCGTTGCCGTACACCTCCAAGCAGAGCCGTTCAAGACCCTCGCTGCTGGGAAAATCCCACATCACGCCATGACCGCCCGTGTAATACAGGGCGGCGTATTCGCCAGGATCCACGTCGTCGGGACGCATCGAATGCGCAAGAGCTCTCTCCTGGAAGTCACGCGTGCGGTACAGCGCGAACGCAGCGCGATCGACGTACGCAGGCTTCATGCTGCGCGGGTCGAGCGGCACGTAGCCGCCCTTGGGGCTGACGAAATCCACCGCATACCCGCGCTGAATCGCCTCGTCCATGAACTCCGCAGCCTCCCCCAACCATAGCCCCGTGGCGACATTCCTCTCCCCGTACGCAGCAGTGTTGGTCAGGACAATCAGAATCTTCTTCACAGCGCGCTCCTCATCGACACCGTCACTGCGTCCGAGCATACGACGGGCGCTGCTCGAAGATCGCGTTCGCTGTCATCCGTAAGTACCGCGTCGCCAAACGGCATCCAGGATGCCATGATGCATCGCCCCTGTTCAAATAGCATGTAAAGAACTTTTGACAGAGTATGCCGGAGATGGAACGCCCTGCGTCAAGGCCATTTGATGGTACACTTTGCCGCGTCATGGCAACCTATGATCAACGAAGGGAAACGCATGGAGCTCGGCAGTCAGATCAAACGTCATCGGACGGAACGAGGGCTCTCGCAAGACGACCTCGCCGCGAAGATCTACGTTTCGCGCCAGACCGTCTCAAGCTGGGAGAACGACAAAACCTACCCTGACGTGGAAAGCCTGCTGCTGCTCAGCGTCCTCTTCGACGTTACAGTCGACGAACTGATCAAAGGAGACGTGGAAGCCATGAAGGAAGCAATCTCGAACGACTACAAGAAGATGATGGCCTTGACCTGGGCAGGTTTCGGCATCGTTATTCTGGGAGTCGCGGCCGCCATCGCAGGCATCAGCTGGTGGGGCTGGGACGCCGTGCCGTCCGGCATTATCGGCCTGTTGATATGGGGCTTCGGAATGGTGCTACTCGCTCGCGTGGAGCGCATCAAGAAAGAGCACGATCTGGTAACCTATCACGAGATTCTCGCATACTCGAAGGGCGAGCCCGTCGATCGCAGCAATCCGCGCAGCCAGCGTGCCCGTCGGCATCCCGTGCTCAGGGGCGTGATCCTCACACTAGTTTCCGCCATCGTCGGTGCCCTCGCCGGATACTTTGTCTACAAGTTCGGCATCTTCGGATAGCGAGCGCGCAAACGATTTGCACAAGCCATCGACATGCTTTGTCGATGGCTTTTATATATGACTATTTTAATAATGGACAAAAAGCGCCACTTTTCTTTATGTTTCTATGAGAATATATGAAGCGACAACTCTTTCACCAGGCGTTTTCTAAAACACGATGTGCGGCCTATCCGATTTCCCGGCAAAACCTACGGAAAAGTGCCCACTTTTGTCCATGACTTTATCAATCATATTTACAGGCGCCTGCACTATACAGGTAAGGGGCCCGAAGTTCAGGCCCCTTACCTGCTTTTCTACCACCAGCCGTTACTGGTTGCTCTTCGCCTTCGTCTGCACCTTTTCGCCCTTGTCGACGGCGGAGCGGCCGCCATGGTTGAAACCGGTCTGGATGACGCCCTGGGTGTTGCCGGTGACGAACTTCGCCTTGTTCAGCGTGTCCATCTCCTTCTTCATGTCCTCCACCAGCTTGATGCACAGCTGCATGGAGAAGTCGGCGCGCGCCACGACGCGCTGGACGGTGGTGTCCTGCATGTCGGCGGGCATCGGGTACGCCGGCACCAGCCAGCCGCTCATGCGCAGACGGTCGGACAGGTCGTACAGCGACCACTCCACGTCGGCGTCGTCCTTCAAGCCCCAGCACACGATGGGAATGTGCGACGCGTCCTCGTAGATCTCGAAGATGCCCATCTCCTTGAGCTCGGCGGCCAGGTAGCGCGCCACGTCGAGCGTGCGCTCCTGGATCTCCTTGAAGCCCTCGAAGCCGTTGCGCATCAGCACGTAGTACTGACCCACGATCTGCGACGCGGAGCGCGAGAAATTGATGGCCATGGTGGCTTCCTCGCCGCCCAGGTAGCTCACCCAGAAGATCAGGTCCTCGGGCAGCGCCTCCTTGCTGCGCCACACCACCCAGCCGATGCCGGGGTACACGAGACCGTACTTGTGGCCGGAGCAGTTGATGGACCACACGTTCTTCAGCTGGAAGTCCCACACCAGGTCGGGCTCCACGAACGGGGCGAACATGCCGCCCGACGCGCCGTCTACGTGAATGCGGATGGGCAGCTTCGGATGCTCCTGGTTGTACGCCTCCACCAGCTCGTCGAGCTTCTGCACGTCGTCGAACTTGCCGGTGTACGTGATGCCGAGGATGGCCGTGATGCCGATGGTGTGGTCGTCCACGTAGTCCATGACCGTGTCCATGTTCAGCGACAGGTGATCCTTCTCAAGCGGCACAAGGCGCATCTCGATGTCCCAATAGCGGCAGAACTTCTCCCAGCATACCTGGTAGCCCGCGGAAATCACCAGGTTCGGACGCTGCTCGGTGTAGATGTCGATGCCCGCGTCCTTCGCCAGCTTCTTCCAGCGGAACAGCATGCCCAAACCGCCCAGCATGCACGCCTCGGACGAGCCGACGGTGGACGTGCCCATGGGCTCCTCGGCCGGGTCGGCATGCCACAGGTTGCCGATCATGGCGACGCAGCGGTTCTCGAGGTCGGCCGTCATGGGGTACTCGTCCTTGTCGATGGCGTTCTTCTCCATCGTCTCGGCCATGATCTTCGTGGCCATGGGCTCCATGTACGTCTGGCAGAACGTGGTGAGGTTCTGCGTGGCGTTGCCCTCGATGGACAGATACTCCTTGATCATCTCGTACGTGATACGCGGCTCGACCGGCTGGGCGTTCATCTTGAGACGCGGCATGGCCACGTCGGACGCCTCGGAGCCGAAGATGGGCGTCGAGTACTTGGTGCCCTCGTCCATGCTGTCGAGGATCTTGCTGGTAGATGTCTGTTCCTTCATGAAAACCTCCTGTTTCGAAGTTTGATACCTGGTTGTTCGCTGCGCGCTAGCGGGCCGGCTTGTCGGTGTCGATGCCCGTCTCGCGCTGCGGATCGGGCGTATCGGGGTCGGCCTGGGGAACGCCCTGCCCGACCACGCCCTCCGTCACGCTGGAGCGCAAGCTGGGGTCGCCTTCCGCCGTGCGGTCGATCAGATCGTCGCGCACGTCGGCGGCATCGGCCGCAGGCCGTTCGGCACCGGAGCTGGAAGCCGCATGCCGCGAGGCGGAATCCTCGTCCGAGACGTCGCACGGAACCGGCATGGGGTTCTGCGGCGTGGGCACGCCGCAGGCCGGAGGCTGGGACATCTCGTGCGCACGGCCTTCGTCCACGGTAGGCGTGCACAGCGGGTCGGGGGCACCGTGCGGATCCTTCGCGTCCACAGGAATGGGTCCCGGCGGGCGGCTGGTCACGCCGACCACCACGCTGGAAATGCCCTGTGCCACGCGCTCGCTCAGACCGCCGCCAGCAACCGCGCCGCTTGCTCCGGCCGATCGCGGCGTGCCCGAAGCGTCACGCGGGCCGCCCATCGCGTCGCGCGCCTTCGTGCGCTTGTTGATGGGGCCCGAGGTGCCCGCATCGGTGCGGACATGAGCGCCCTGTTCGGGAGCCGCGGGACGCGCGGGCATGGCAGCGCCCGAAGGCGCGGCAACCGTCGCCCCTACCGGCACGACAGGCTTCGGCTCCCAACGATGACGCAACGCGTATATGATGAAGGGGATAGCCACCGATATCGCGAACGCCACGCCCAGCGTCGCCTGGTACACCGCGTTCGACTGCGCGTCCAGGTTCGACGACGGGAAGAACGAGATGATCAACGTCGCCACGGTCATGATGAGGCCGACGCCCGCCACGATGGCCTTGAACGGCGTGCCGCCGGGCAGCTGGAACGAGCGCTGCAGGTTCTTCTTCTTGAAGATCAGATAGAAGTACCCGAGGAAGAACAGCACGTATCCCACCAGGTAGATGACCACGGTCAGACCGATGGCCGTCAGGTAGCCCACCGACGAGCTGGATCCGCCGGACAGCGCGATGGATCCGCACAGCACCGCGTCCCACACCGTGACGATGACGGCTTGGATGACCACCGTCTTCACCGACACGCCGTGCTTGTTAACCTTCTTGAACGACGGGGGCAGGATGCCGTCGTGCGCCGTATCAAGCAGCGCGCGCGACGGGCCCACGATCCACGCCGAGATCTCGGCAAGCACGCCCAGCGCCAGCAACAGCGCCACCACGAACACGATCCAGCTCATAGACGGGCCGATGTGCTGCACGAAGATGGCGCGGAACGCCTCGATCACGCCGAACGACAGGTTGCCGTCCAGAACCGACGCCGGAAGCGTCGTGGCCACGGCCAAGCCGCCCAGCGCGTCCAGCGCGATGGTGAGGATTGCCAGCACGATCATGGCAAGCGGGTAGTTGCGGTTCGGGTTCTTCAGCTCGTTCACATGCGAAGCGGAAGCCTCCACGCCCATGTACGCTAGGATGAACGACGCGAAGATGACCAGCGTGTCCACCTTGCCGAAGTCGGGCACGAACGTGGCCGCGTCCATCTTGATCTGCGAGACGCCGCCCGTGGCGAAGTAGATCACCAAGCCCACCAGCAGCACTAGCACGGGCACGATGATGCCGCCCACGAAGCCCACCTTCGAGATGCGCGCCGTGTACTTCGTGCCGCCCAGCTGCGTGAGCGTGAGCAGCCACACGATGGCCGCCACGCCGAAGAACATCACCAGCGGGTTGTTGTACAGCGCGTCCCACCTGAACACGTAGGCCAGCGCCGCCAGGATGAAGAACGCCATGGTGACGAACCCAACTGTGATCTGGAACCACTGGAAGAACAGCGCGGCGAAACCCCACCGTCTGCCCAGCGTATTGCCCACCCAGGCGAAAATGCCGCCCGATTCCCATCCTTTCACCGTGGCCATTTCCGCAGCGCACAGCGCCACGGGCAAGAACCACAGGATGCCGCCGATGATCAGGAAGAACACCAGCTGGAATCCCGACGACGCAAACGACGGGTACTCGTATACCGTCATCACCATGGAAGCCGTGATGGCGAAGAATCCGAAGAACGTCAACGTGCGTTTGAACGACGGCCGGCTCACCGAGCCCACCGGGCCCACGTCAGCCGAAGACGCCTCCGGTGCGCGACGAGTATCGCTCATGCTGCCTCAACCCCTTTCCTCACCTAGGACGCGATGTCGCGCCGCTCGCGAACACAGCGGCGCGACATCGCAATCGATGCGTTTCTTGCATCCGTTCTACCATTCAGGCTGGAAAGAAGAACGGCGACGGGAGGGCGTTCACCCTCCCGTCGCCGAAACGTGAGTTGCTGGATTACTGAGGCGCGCTACAAGCGTTAAGCTTCAGATGCCTTGATGTAGACTTCGACGGCATCGCGCAGGATATCGGACGCGAACTTGCGCACGTCGTACCCCTCGGAAATGGCGGCCACTGCCGCGCCGTCTACCACGGTGCCCACCATACGTGGCGGCATATCGATCTTTGCGCGTGCAAGGATGCGCTCGATGGCGGCATCGAGCGAAACGCGGCCCTTCTGGTAAGCCTCGGTGACCACGTCCGATTCGGCCGCGGCAATCAGCTGCCCGTAGTGAGCCGAAGGCACCACCGATTCATCGGGCAAGCAGGCGCGAATGAGTAGGTCGATTACATGACGACGACACTCTTCAGGCTCAAGGCCTTCGGCAGCCGATGCCGCTTTCTCTGCACGCTCGGCCCACAGCTGAATATTGTAGCGACCGGCCTCGTGCAGCAACTGCGTCACCGAGTCGAAGTAATATCCGACCGATGACGAGGCCGCACCGGCCCACTTCGCCACCTTGCGATACGTCACGGCTTTCGGCCCCTGCTCGCGCAACAACGCCGCCGCGGCCAGCACGAGCGACGTGCGCGTGATCTGAGCTTTCAAAGACTTCGGCGTCTGCGATGTTTCAGCCATTCGTCCTCCATTGTACGGGCGGCGCGAGCACGCCGTCTCATGAGCGAACGCCGTCCGGACCAGCAGGTCTGGACGGCGCCCGTTTGTATCAGCACTATCGTCGTGCAGACCGCAGGGCCTTACACTTCGGACAGATCCTTACCCGTATGTTCGTGCGATAGTATCATCGCCACCAGCGCGACACAAGACACGCCGACCATGTACCAGGCAGGCGCGAGACCGGAGCCGGTAGCGGCGATCAGAGCAGTCGAGATGAACGAGGCGGAACCGCCGAACAGGGCGTTCGCCAAGTTGAACGACAGGGCGAAGCCGGTGTAGCGCACCGCCGTCGGGAACGTCTCGGTCAGATAGCTGGACAGCGTACCGTCGTTGATGGTAAGCGCCAGGCACAGCACCAGCTCGACGGCCAGCACCGTGAAGAATTGCGCAGTGTTCAACAGCATGAACGCCGGCACCGTCAGCACGATGAACGACACACAGGCGATGATGAGCATCTTCTTGCGCCCGAACTTATCGGACAGATGCCCCATGCCGAAGATGAACGCCACGTACGCGACCAGGCAGATAGTGGTGATCAGCGACGATTCGTTCGCCGGCATCATGACCACCGTCTCCAGGTAGACCGGCAAGTACGTGAGAACCACGTAGAAGCCCACCGCGTTCAGCATGGCGGCACCGAAGGAGATGATGAGCTCCTTCGTGTGATGACGGAACAGGTCGCGGATAGGATGATTCGAGTCGTCGGTCTTGGAGATAGCAGCCTGCATCTCCTGATACGTCGGCGAATCCTCCAGCTTGGTACGAATGTAGTGAGCGACGAGACCCAGCGGTCCTGCCAACAGGAACGGGATGCGCCAGCCCCACTCGTTCACGGCTGCGTCAGGCAGGATCGTGTACATGACCGTGGCGAACGTAGAGCCCACCAACAGGCCCACGGCCGTCGAAGCAGGCACGAGCGAGCAGTACACGCCGCGCTTGTCCGAGGGAGCGTACTCAGCCAGGAACGTAGCAGCGCCGGCATACTCGCCGGAAGCCGAGAAACCCTGGATCATGCGGAGCAGCAGCAGCAAGATGGGGGCGGCGAGGCCGATGGCCAGGTAGCCCGGCAGCAAGCCGATGCAGAAGGTAGCGCCGGTCATCAGGAAGATGGACGTGGACAGGGCCCACTTGCGGCCCTTCTTGTCGCCCATGCTGCCCCAGAAGATGGCGCCGATGGGGCGCAGCAGGAACGAAAGCGCGAACACCGCGAACGTCTGCATGAGCGCAAGCGCCGGGTCGTCGCCAGGGAAGAACACGTTGGCGATGACCACTGCGAAGTACGAATAGGTTGCGTAGTCGAACCATTCGATGAAGTTCCCAAGGAACGATGAAACGGCTACTTTTCTGATAGTGGAACGTTGGTCGTTAGATCCCATGGTAATCCCCTAAGAAATTAGCAGCTTCGTTAGAAGTACACGCAAGCTGTCGGCGTATCTGGTGCTCCAAAAGAAGCCCCTTTCGATAGTCGGAAAACGCCTTAACCTGAGGTTATCATACCGCAAAAACGGCAATACGAGGTAAACCTGTAACCTTTTATATGCGTTTGAACCGTCGAGAGCCCTGCCCCGAAAAGGCGTGGAGCCCGTTTTGCAGCAAACGGGCTCCACCTAAAATGCCTCGTGAAACGCATAATTTTGGACGTGCTGCGTTCTCGCTGACAGGCCGTAGGGCAACCCGAAGGTTCAACCGCAAAAGACGATCAGTACTCGTCGAGCATATCCACCTGGGCCTTGCTGGCGCGCATGATGAAGCTGTGCTTGGCCTTCTGACCGCCCTGCGCCAGCTTGCGCAGGATGAAGCGCTTGAGGCGCGGGTAGTCGCTC